>Ga0206830_1007_pt1 | contig 84786 bp, 79 predicted proteins | sample Alteio_BWOrgCont_76_FD_152884 | JGI IMG/M metagenome (GOLD analysis project Ga0206830, IMG submission 152884) | Enriched cells from forest soil in Barre Woods Harvard Forest LTER site, Petersham, Massachusetts, United States -... | ecosystem: Environmental > Terrestrial > Soil > Temperate forest >... | reverse complement strand
TTGTATCAGTGAGAAAAAATCATTAAAAATCAATCGAATGCCTTCATTTAGGGTGCCGGCATTCTCGATTGCATATTGAACATTGTCATAAGCAAAAAAGGGCGATGCCAACTTTTTATAATCTTCCTTGAAGGTTAAAATATGGGTGTAATATATATTCGTTAATTAAAGAATCCAAAATGGAAAAGGAGGATCGACTATTAATCCTTCAATCACTATTTAGTTGTGGTATTGAAAAAAAAGTGAAAATCTGTTCAAAAGCAGAAAAAATTGGCAAGAACTCTAAATTACATATATCAAATATAAGGGTTTTTTGCAATTTATGCCAATGATTAAGGGTGTCAAGATGTTTAACTATTTTCTCATTAAGTCCAAAATACTGCTTGCACCTGGCATAGTTGGACTAGAGTCGTCTTTTAAAAGCCCCGTATCTGCTCTACTAAATAGTGATTGAAGGATTAATAGTCGATCCTCCTTTTCCATTTTGGATTCTTTAATTAACGACAAGTACACATAGGTTAATTGCTCACGTTCTTCAGCATCCCTAGCTAGATGGAAGGAACTGAAAATAATTTTTGTTAAAGCCCTAATTAAAAATGCTAAGAATGAAATGAATGCTATGAATATAATAGACCATCTTACTGCTCTACCTGTATCACCTGAAAAAACTGATTTTAACATTTCATCCGGTGATTTCCAAAGCAAGAAATATAGTGAAGAGCTTCCAAGTAAAACGAGTATAACAAGAACTGATAGTGACCGCCAACCTTGCATACTTAATTTTTTAGCTCTTTTATTCCAATAATCTGCCGGAGCCTTTAGGCGTAACTGTTCTTCATAAGTCCTTTGTAAGTCCAATATCATTTGATTAGACGAACTATTAAATGATGAGGACTCTTCCTGTGTTTTCTTAAACCAGTTATTAAATGATTCTTCTTTTTCGCTCTTTAAATTATCAATTCCCTTACTATACTCTGCTGATTTACTTTTCAGACTACTTAAAATATCTAAGAATTGCTTTTCTCCTGAATTAATATACTCTTTGAAGTTATTTCGTATGCTATCAATAGAACCCTTCTCTAATTCACTAGCAGGTTGTTTCTGTGAATTGCTTCTTACGGCAAATTCGTATGCTAATAGATTCCCTATAACTGATTCCCTATTAGACCAAGCATTCAAATCAAGACTATTGGTAATAAAATTATACGCTGCCTCAAATGACTTTGGGTGTTTTTTTGCAATATCTAGCAGAAATCTTGTCTCCGGTGCATCATATAAAAAAGGGTTTGATCGAGTGTTAATAACCGCAGCATGTAATCTATTAATGAGAACGTCTGGGTTATACATACGAGTAGACTCTTCATCATTAATTGTTTGAATCACTTTTATTTCCACTTCTTCAAAATATTCCAGTGATGACCTCAGTTCGTAAGGTATATTGCTGTCAATTTTTCCCCATCCCTCTACCTGTTGTTTAACAAATTCATGAATTGCACTTAAGCCTACAAATTTCTTTTGAAAATTGAGGTAAGGAAACTTAAATTCTTCCTCTATTGAATTAAACCAGGCTGCTTTCTCGCTGGATGAAATCAAATCTCTTACTTCCGCTGTTGTCATTTTTGTTTGTGTTTATGCTGACCATGGTCTACAGGTAGTTTTGTTTCCTTTTTATCATTGACCATATGCACTGCTGCATTAAACAGAAAAAGTGCCAGAAACATAACGAATTCAATCGAAATCATTATCCAAATAACAGTCTTGAAATTCATTTTAATAAAATACCCAATACCAATCGGAATATAGATTACAGGAATAGAAACTACTGCTGAAAGTATAAGCGATAAAGCCATACTTGTTCGAGTTGTTGGATTGGGATTTTCTTTTATTTTCTTTAATTGGTCTTTTATGTTATAATAATATACCCAGAGAAAGTTCAACATATATACTGGCGAAACTATTGCCATAGCAAGTACAGTAAGTCGGAAAAGGTCAAGCGAAAAGAATAATTGCTGTTTGAAAACATACATTAAAAGGAATCCTGGGACAAAAATGGAAATTAGCCAGGTGACGAATCCCAATACAACCCCTGGGTTTAACTTTTCTAAATCTCCTATATTAGCCATAGTGGTGAGTATTGTATTTCAAATTTACAATTTGGACATTTTACTGACCTCAATCTATGCGCAAGTTTGGCAATATGGTCCGCCGGGTCATTACTTAAATTCAAGGTGAGGTCATTCATATTCTAATCAATATAATATTGTTCAAATTAATATGGAACATCTACAAATGTTCTGTTGAAAATAGGAAAACAACGTGTATTTGGTACAACTGGTAAATCAGTAACGTATTGTAAGGGAAATACCCCTATCGATGATAGAGTCAATTCATTACTCTTAAGAATAACCTTCAATGGGGGGATCAAAGGTCTATCTTTGGTGGGTATAAAGTCAATAGTACGTGCTTCATCAACTCCAATCTTTTCAAGATGAAACAAATCGATTGGTCTCCCTCTGCTTATAATTTCTGTAAATACCCCATTGGAATAATTCACATTTTTATCTAGTACAAACCTTACCCCAATAACTTCCTTATCATCCCAATGATATTCTAATGTTCTTGTAAAAATAAATTTAGCACCCATAGCTATCACAGTTAAGCAAGTTTATTAATTAGAGCATCCGCATAATTAACCCATAATGTACTGTCATTCAAAATATCTCTTAGGCTTTCCTTACCATTAAAGGAAGAAACGAAACTATCACGGTCAGTTATCTTATTAATTATAATATCCGTAGTCTCCACTTTTTCTAATTTTATTTTGGGATAATCCTGTTTGTTTAGAACCTTCTCATAGGTTTCAATCATTATCTTTTTATCTTTTCTTAAGATAAGAAATACTAATTCGTGATCTAAAAACGAAAATTCATAACGTTGTAACCTTTCTATGTTATCTTGGGCAACATCTTGCATGTTTTTAAATAATCCTGTATATTTATTTTCACCTGATAATGCATAGTTACTATTCCATTGTGAAACAGAGCTAATGAACTTATTAAATTCTCTCTTGAAAAAATATTCCAGCCTACTATAATCCTCACTAATTGTCATTGTTTCTATTTTTTTAATAATTAAAAGACCGTTCTGACATGAATACAATTTTAGTTAATAACCTGCTAAGAGTAATAGTCAATAATTGTAGACAAGTATGCTGCAATTAATTCATCTGAGTACTTTATCTTAGTGTCAGCCAGCGTAATATCATTTACTTTATAATTAATACTTAGGCTGGGAATCGGGCTTAATTTCTTCTTCGTATAGGTAATATCCATCAAATCCGGCAAATGCTCATATGTTATAAACTCAATACTCTCCTTTATTGGATTTATGTTTGCAACAAGTATTAGTTTAATGTTGCCAATACTATATTCAAGTTTACTATTAGAAATATTAATTATTTCCACAGAATTATAATAACGACTTGCTACAGTAGCTTTTATATCTCTTGTAGCACTATTATAAGTCCTTGAAGGGTCATTTTGATGCAATAACTCCAAGGTCTTTTTCATAGCTACAAATAACTTGTTGCTATGTTCTTCAAGAGATTTAACTGTTTCTAATGTACTCATACTAATATAATATAGCGATTAATAATTTATTTTTTAGGCGAGTATCTGTTACCAATTATTCCACCAATAACTGCTCCAATTAATGCACCCTCCGGACCAAAAAACACACCGACCGCAGCACCTGCTGCTGCACCGCCGAGAGTGTTGGTGTTTTTTTTCTCTGCAATTTTCTTTTTAGAATATGGTGCCCTTGTTTGCCCATAATAAGAACGAACAGTTTTAGTATGTGAGTCACCCTTGCTTCTGTTGCAACTAATGCAAGCGGGATAAAGATTGTTCATGCGATTAGTTCCTCCTTTTGCTTTAGGCACTGAGTGTTCTACCTCCCAGGCTCCTTTTTCACCAAACATGCCATAGTTTTTAAAACTTAGCTTCTTATGACAGATATGGCAATAACCACTAGTCCTATCGTAAATACTATTTAGTTTGTCATCATTCATGTTCCCGATTAATAAAAGTGTTATTAGTTTAAAGCATCAAAAAGAGTTTTTCCCCACTCCTCAGCGGAAGGTCTTCCTGACGGATTATCATTATTGAAGGCTCTGCTAAAAAGAGATTTAAGAGATGGAGGTAATGAATTATATTTTTTGTGAGGTGGCGCAATCGTAAGAATGGAATCCTTTTTCTGACCGTGAACAAATAGCCCATTTTCAATTTTTTCATAAATAGTCGGTGCTACTATTGAGTCCTTACATGTTGATGTATATGGGTGAATTCCCAAAAGAATTTCATAAAAGGACACTGCCAAAGCAAATCTATCCCAATATTCATTTGCTTTGGTTAATGGGTGTGTTAATGAATAATACTCTATTGGCACATATTCTAATGTTAAAACGTCTGCATGATGTAATATTCCAGTATCGGAATATACCTGAAATGAATCGACATCTATAATTGAAATATGCCCTTCTATATTTAATAAGATATTTTGTGGTTTCAAATCTATTACTGTAAATTTCTTATGCGCATGCAAGGAATGTATTGCAATAGCTATATTTATACAAACCTTTACCCTATTTTTAAAACTGCCTTGGATATCCCTATCAAACTTTTGCCAAGAAGAAAGAAGCCTTTTAGATTTCAAGATTGAAAGTTCAAATGCTTTTTCGCTTTCAGGAGTTGCCAAAGGCATTATAAACCCCAAAAAATCACCAGAACCGTTAAATAATATTTCAACTGGCCAACAAAAACTATAATGGTTCCCAGAAAAATTTGGTGGTCTATTCGTTACTAGATATTGTAATTTATTTTTTCTTTGAGGGGTTCTTTTATCAAGATGATAAATTTTGGCACAGTGATTAGGGTATGCTAAGGTATTAATAATCTTATATACAGTCCCTTCTCCACTAGCTGGTGCTAAAGGCGAAGCGCTTAATGTTATTACTTTTCCAGATACTGTATAAAGTGTCATGATTATACTGTTATGCCTAATATCATTGTTTTATCGTCGGGCTCTGATTCTATTCCTTTATTCCCTGCCTCAACAAATTTTCCCCACTTTTCATTGGCTTCTTTATATGATACATTATCTTGTTTCATTGCTTTTAAATTAGCTACCAAAGGATTAAAGAAATTAGGATATGGTAAGTTAGGGTCAAACCACTTTTTTGTTTTCTTATCCATAACGCTACACTCAAAAGAGTGAAGCTCACATCCATCCGTCATTAAAGTAAAAGCCGTTGGTTTATCTTTAATTACGCGACTTTCAGGAACAGGAACTCCTGACATCAAGAAATCAGAATTACTAAACCAGGAATTGGATGTTACAAAGATTGTTTGGTTGGCTTCTTCACCTTTATGAGGTACAATGACTGACTTCCACTCACCTTTTTCATTACAATAGCCAGCTCGACCATCACCAATATGAGTTACTAGGAGCCCTATGGGAGAATAGATAATAATGATTGTTGTGCAGGCTAACGAATTTACTTCGATTTGTTCGGATTCAGCCAACTCCTTTAAGGAATTATATATTTGGATAAACCCCTTTCGAGCTAAATTATTCCATTCATCTATCCTAGGTAAACTATTTCTTAGTTGCCATCCATTTTTGATAATTGCATCTTTAAAATATTTGGATGCCATTTCACTTGCTACAAGCTTGGATCCTATGTGCGAATTTACAGCACTGCCTGCACCATCACAACAAATAGCAATACCCCACTTATCATTAATACTTTCCAAATAGTAAGTATCTTGACAGGGCACTTTATTTTTTAAATGTGATTTCCCAATCGCTGAAGCTGCAACTATAAACCATTTGTTCTTACTTGAGCTGACAGCTGGCTCTTTTGTCTTTACTGAAGAGTATTTTACAGTATCCTCCTTAATCGTTTTATTTGGAGGCAGAGGAGGTTCAGATATATGCGGTGCCTTCTTTTCCGGAATAGAATTATCGGAAATACTTTTTTCGGAAGGTTTCTTTTTTGATATGGTAACATCAACTGCCACATCTTTTTCTAAAGACTGTACATGCTCAATAAATGTTTTTTTCTTCTCAATTCTTTCTTGTTCCTTAAGAACAGGCAAACTATTTTTATCTAGTTCTGATTGTTTTTCAACAATTGTCGAATTGTCCTTTGGGGTTTCCTCCTGAGGTTTGTTTATAGAAGTATCTTTTTCTTGAAAATGTTTCTTCTTTCTTTTTCCCATAATCACAATAAAAGCATTATTGCATTTAGCCCAAAGCTGAATTGTCCAATCAAACATGATTCATATTATTAAATAGTAAAACCAGCCATCCAATCAGATGGTTTTGGCAGATTTATTTTATTTCCTTCGCTAGATTTTGTAATTGCAGTCATAGAGGCACTTAACCATCGGAAAAACTCTGAAAATTTTAATCCGCTTAATTTTGCTGCCGGCATAGTTGGGTCAGAAATTTGGTGCAATTTTTTCATATCAGCATCTTGTACACCAATTGCGTAAAAATAAAATTCCTTATCAGCCATGCCTTTTCTGATATCAGCAGACAGGCTAGTTATATCTTGCATATCATCAGGGTCTCCATCTGTCATAAGTATCACCCAGGGTCTATAATATGGCTGTCCAGTTTCTTTATACCAGGATTTTCTGGCTTTAACAATACTAATACCTTCTTTTACGCCATCAACCAATTTGGTGCCTCCGCTTGCGGTAAGTTTGGGTATTGTAATGTTTGCCGCTAAATCCGGTTCAACCAATGTTCGAACCTCATTGTTAAAGACAACAATTGCAATTTCAAGACGATTTGCAGTTGTCGAATCAGTTTGAATGTCTTTATAAAAAGCTTCCAATCCTTCATTTAATTCCTTAATAGGAATACCCTCCATTGATTTTGATACATCTAGAACCAATGCACAGCAACATTTCTGTTCATAATTTTCAGGAGATTCGGCACTAAAATTGTGAGTTGTCATAATTAAAAGATATTGATTATTATTATTTGTTATTACACTTCTGTGGACATTTTTACAGGAAGAATAGTGTTTTCCATGAAGGTGCCATTAAGCTTTGAGTGAATTATCCCTCTTGCTGTAGAATATGCTAACCCTTTTACTATTTCAACAAACTGTAACCCTACTAATACTTTATCGTCGTCTTTTTTAGCAATCGTTCCCAAGTCCGGGTAATAGAAATAATTATCAATTTCGAACTTAGCTCCGGCATTTAATTTTTCATTGTCTCTTAGAACTACAATTTCCACATCAACGATTACCCTTATCAGTTTCTTTTCAAGATTATAAAAGTGAGTCATTTCAACTTTATAATCTAGTTGGATTTTATCGCCTCTTTGTAACGGCTTATCTTTTATATTATTGATCTCTGCTTTTAAAATCTGTATATCGAGATATTCTAGTTTATTTTCTTCTATATTGACCATATGTACATTATATTAAAAGTTAGTATTGCTTTTCAACAAGTGGCTGTAGTGCGTGCCATTGAAAATGGTCCAAATGCTTCTTCGCCCTGATAATAATCCACTCCCATAAATGCTTCTCTATCCCGACTACGTTGAGGCATGCGTATAAATAGTATTGTATTTTCATCCTTCCGGATTTTTTGAGGTGTTGTGATTATTGTCTCCTTTAAAAGTAATTCAAGTTTAACGACTGTATTAATTTCAAGATTTCCTCCAGGGCTTAGCATTTTGCTCACTGCTGCAGGGCTTACATTTAACATTTCTGCCAATTCCTTTTGTTTAATCTTTCTATTATCCAATATTGCATGAATCTGAGATACAATTTCTATAGATTTTACAATAAGCGCTCTCTGCTCATCAGTAATGCGTGAAATTGCTCTTTTATGAAATTCGCTTGCCATACTTTATTTAATTATATATAAATTATTATTTCGGCTTCTCCTGTATTATTAACTATTTCTTTGCCTGCAATTATAATATCTCTATTTCTGATTAGTTCATCGATTCTATTTGCTACAACTTGAGCAAATCTAAAATGCTTTTTAACATTAGGGCATTTTAACGCCTGGTTTTCTGTCTTGATTCCTCCACTAAGTAGAATAACCACTTCATTACTCAATCTAACGCAATAAAGGCGTAATTCCGAATCATTAACCACTTCAATTTCTAAAACTCTATCTGCTTCTTTCCCTTTTGATGGTAATGCATGTGCCGCATCCTCAAACCTAAAAAGACAGGGCTCCGCACCTTTTTCGTGATTACCTATCCCATCAATAATACTAACTATCGTATCAAATTCATTAAAATGAGAATGTTTTTTATCTCCATATATTTGGTAGAACTTATCTGTTTCAGTCATTTTTTCTTTTTGTGCATTCATTTCAAGTCTTATTGTATAATACGTGACAAAAGGATACGGATAAAAGATTTCTAATACTCCAATAGTTCGCATTTGTCAAGTTAACTCTTTATATAGTTACATACTAAATATTCAATAATTCACTTTGTATTTCTCGTCAAAGATATCACAATTCTTGTAATAAATTAACCTATAAGTTAATTAAGTAATTAATCGTTTGATTTACAGAGCAATATAATTTACTGTTTCCACTGTAACTATACTATTCTAGTACTATTTATAATATATATTTGTAATCTCATTAACCGGCTTGACTCAACTAAATAAGTCAAGTAGCCCCCAAGATTGGTTGGGGGCGTTTTTTTTTATGAAACCCGAGACTACTCCTCCGCAAGTTGCAAAACCTACTCTAAAGGTCAATTTTTATATCGATGGGTGTAATTTGCATCAAGGATTAATTGAATATGGGTGGGAATCCTTTTTATGGTTGGATTTTGTTGAATTTTGTAAAAAGTTAATTGGAAAATATAGCGATTGGGAATTGCAAAAAGTCAAATATTATTCCGCACGACCATTTGGAATTCTTGGCTTGCAAAAGAACATGCTGATAAATGCCAATAAACATAAAAACGCAGATAAATTTGAAGAGATTCAGGGCAAGTATATTATCAAAACTCTCGATTGTGATGCGAAATGTAAATTAGAATTCAAAATTGCTGAAGAAAAGTGCACAGATGTAGGTATCGCAGTTGATATGGTTGCGGATTGTATAAAAGGGAATTGCCAAGTAAGTGTCTTGATTTCTGGTGACAATGATCAGATTCCAAATCTTAGATATATTAAAACCTATCACTCTTCTCATAAGCTTCTTGTTTTCTTTCCTCCAAATAGACATAAGAACGAACTTGGCGCCTATTGTTTTAAGGCTATTAATTTGACTTCAACAAAGAGCCTTTTTGAGAATTCCTTATTGGATGACAAAATAATTATTTCACCTACTGCTTTTTATATGAGACCTCCTGAATGGCCATCACATAATATTCAAGGCAAATAATTATTCCCAAAACTATAATGCGATAATAGGACTTTACTGAAGTGTATTTTCTGTACCGAAACAAAAGTATTACAAGATAGGAAATATTTATTCATGGGAATGTCCAGCCAATCATTCGCTGTTTGATCCAGGTCATCTCCTCCCAAATGACCTACAGTGTCGACAGATACATTTTCAATACACTGCGTGCAGGTATATATTTACCTTGGTTTATTTTCCTCTTAGTCTTGCTTTGGCAGAATTATTTTTTCAATATCATCTTGCTGATTTTCATTCCTGGTACCATATCCCCAGTTATAGGGTCTGCAATTGACTCTGCTTGATATGTTATCTGGAATTTTTTATTTATGAATTTAGAATTAATATCTCTATTCCCAATATCTCCGTTCTTCCAAATATATTCATACTTGTTGTTCTTGACATCAACACAACAAGAGTCTATGCCCTGGTCTGCCAATATTTTTTGGTTGTTTTTATCACTGAATGTAATAGCACATGCCCCACGCATTGAGAAGCAACCTGAAAGCAGGGTTAATGTATCTGTTTTTGATTCTTGCGGAACCGTCTGCTCAGTAGTCTGGGATGTTGCATCAGTATATACTATTTGTACAACATAACGAGCATTACGGCTCTTCAGGTCTGCTTCGGATAAAATATTATTAGTTTGAGGGTCTATTATTGGATTTGTAGTACAAAAGCCCACAGTTACGCCAGGAGGTATTCGAGTATATAAACTATCATCAACTGGCTTGTAATCACTCCTACCTTTTGGTATTGCCGGTAGTGTTCGTATTTCTTTACCATCCAAGAATATATGAATCAAAACTGCCTTATAAGCCCAAGTTTTATTAAAGGTCTCATTATATATGTCTGCTTCAATAAATGTGCGAGTCTCACCATTGTAATGGATTGGAATGACGGTTACAATCTTCAGGCTATCTGTATTAGGATTGGCTTGTCTCTTTTTCGCAAGCTCCATCTCTCTTTGAACCATGTTGTAAGCACTTATAGAGTCAAGTTGTTCTTTGGTATATTTTTTATGTGGTTGCTTATTCTGGCTGCACCCGGATAGACTGAAACAAAGAGCCAGTATTAATAAAGTAAAGTATTGCCTTTTCATGTTTTTATGATTGTAATGAGTATGCAAATATAAAACGAAAATCGGAGAAAACTCCGAATGCGTTTTACTTTTTTCATCATCCCCTTCTTTTCCTTTGTATAATGACACCGGAAAAGCAATTGGAAAAGATTAGAGCGGATGTAACTGAAAGGTTATATGAGAGGTTTATGGCAAAATACGAGGGTAATAAACTTCGTTTCGCCAAAGCTGCCGGCTGTGATGAGAAAACTCTTAGGTTATTATTTGACGAAGGTCAAGGAATGACTCTGAACCTGATGTTTAAGTTATGTTACGCATTAGACATAACACCTTCTGAATTATTAAACGAGCTGCAAATTAAGTAAGCCTAAAAATCACACAACTTTCCAATTGTTGTGTTTAGCTGACCGGCAATACGTCTTAAAATGGTTATGGAAGTTGGATTTAAACCATGCTCAATTTTGGATAAATGACCTTTTGAAACATTAATTTTCTTCGCTAATGCCTCAAGTGTAAATCCCATGGCGTTTCTTCTTGCATGGATTATTTTACCCAATTCTTCCAAATATTCTTCTTCAGTTCCCTCCATTATAACGCCCTAATTATCAATGAATAATGCAACTTCAAAGACAAATATACAAAAATAATGTTGCATATATGAAACTTTTAATTCGATTTTACGTATAATAGTCCGTATTTGCTCATAAAAGTCATGCCAGGCTTTAATCAAATATTACCGAAAAAGCCTTTTCAATTGGTCTCAAGTTTAATAACTGTTAAAACCAAGATGAAAATGGAAAAACAGATGAAATTGAAATGCCCGCATTGTGGAGGCGCAATTAACGTAGACAGCCTCATGATGCAACAATTTGAGAAAAAGTTCAAGGAGAAAGCTGAACAGGCATCTCTTCTCAAGTTACGTGAAAAAGAAAAAGTAATCAATGACCTAAAAAGGCAATTACATACTGCTATTAAAAAGGCTGAACAGGGATCTGTGCAACTAACCGGGGAAGTTCAGGAGCAAGAAATTATCCGGGTACTATCCGAATTATACCCGCATGATACTATAAATCAAAGCCGAAAGGGGTCAAATGCTGCAGACGTTTTGCAGGTGGTCAGGCTACAAAATGGCGTGGAATGCGGCAAAATCTATTTTGAGTCAAAGCGTACCCAATCCTGGGCTTCTGATTGGGTGGAGAAACTAAAGTCCGATAACCTAAAGGTCAATGCTGATATATTAATAATTGTTTCGAATGCTCTCCCGAAAGAGATTGAGCGTTACGGAATGATTGACGGGGTCTGGGTAACGAACTTTGAATATTTCAAAGAACTAACAATGGTGCTTCGTTACGGTATTATTAAACTGCACTCGGTCATTATTAACCAGCAGGATAAAGAGTCAAAGCAGGCGCAACTCTTCAAGTATTTTACTTCTAATGAATTCAGAAATGTGTTTGAATCTATACTCATAGGCTTTAAGCATATTCAGGAATCGCACAATAGCGAAAAAATAAAAACATTGCGCATGTGGAAGGAACGCGAACAAATCCATGAAAAAATCCTATCCAACTCAATAGAGTTATATGGCTCACTAAAAGGTATTGCCGCGTCAGAGATACCTGAAATCAAAATGTTCGAGCCATCTAAGGAAAACTAAGCCCATATTTTAAGGCATCACCCGCGGAGGAAGTAAAACTCCTATGGAATGCTATTGTCATACCTAGCGACAGCCTTCAAAACATAGATAAAAGGCAACCTGCAGGTAACGGCAAAGTATCCATCAAGCGAGAAGAGATAGGCATGGTCTCTTCTTGCTTCCGGCAGGTGAATCATAAACCATGTAATTCTTAAACTTAAACCGAATCAAATGAAATCAACAATACAAAACGCAACCACTGTGTTAGGTCCAGAACTGGTAAGAGCATTTCATGAATCCTGCCGGGGTAATAAGCGCGAAATGGAAGAACTGATAAATGAAGCGATCCGTGCCTTAAATTTTGTTAAGCGAGATGATGACTGGAATAATGAAACATTGATAGATATTGAATAACGCTAACCATTGAACAACATGAAGAAAGAACTTGTTAAAAATCGGTGAGCTAGTTAAAAGGGCATAAACTAAATATCTAATGAAAACTACATACATAAAACGATGATAAAGTATTTTATAAATATTGCGTATACCTCTGACCCTGATGTGATTTCATTTACCATGGATGAAAAGGGCTCAATAACCAAATTTCTCTCATTCTGCATGCATGCTACCGGGGTGAGACGTTTATTTGATAAAGAGACCACAAGGGAATTTCTATGGAGGCTTGCGATTATGTTCCGGCATTATGATATAGTTGATAGGTTTTTCATAAGTGATAGACTAATTGCATATGATGACCGTGGTATAAAGAATGAATTATGCCTGAAAGACGTAACTGACCATCTGGGTCTTGAACTTTGGGACCGCTCAAATCATATGGTGAACAGAGAAGAATGGCTGGGTAAAATCAAAGAATACTGGATGAATGCCTGCCGGATAGCAATATTTACAGGTCTGCCTATACTTGATAAGAGAATAATAGGCAAGAATAAATTTATTATAGGCTCAAATATACCTAAGCCTATTGCTGCTGAATTTGAAAAAACGGCAAGCTTGTTTGCTGATGAAGCGATAAGAACTATTGGCATTAAGAAGTTTGTGGAATTAAGCAAGCGTATAATTGAACGCAAGAAATACCTGGACCAATTTGAAGCAAGGCTTCAGATAAAGCCAGAACATACTTTCAATTTCCTGGAAATTCCATTGGAGAAACGAATATTGATGTATAATAAACTATTTCCAGGTATTACCATAAAAGAAGATGTTATAAAAGAGGAAATTAATGAACCAGAAAGCATGTTTGCTGCACTTGTACAGCTTGCCTGGCTGTGGGTTAATGGGTATGTAAATCAGCAGAAAATATTATCAGAAGATGGCAAGTACTCTTATTTTGCTGAAGTAGATGAGCGTTTTAATTTCGATTATAAAAAATATGATGGGCTGAATTCAGTTGAATTCGGAATTAACATTTACGATACCTATTATGATTTCAGTCTTTCCAAAATTGCGCATATGCTGAAAGAAAAAAACAATACAAAAACGCAATAAAAATGGAATTATATATGCCCTCAAAAGATGAATGGGAGTCGATAAAAAGGAATCTATCTGAAATTACTGTTATAATGCAACAGTTTAAAGACCAGTTTAAAAAAGGTGGTCTATCTGGTGAACATTTCCCGGAATTTATGGATATAGAAATTGCTGCTAAGTATTTAAAATGCCCGGTTAGTCGAATTCGCCATATGGTTTATGTACAGAGAATATTGAAGATTCATCATATAGACTTAACCAGGACTGTATATATATCCAAAAAAGAAATGAATGACTTACCTCTTAAGGTTTCTGCTATTCGGGCTAATGAGAAGAAACAAAATAAACCCTAAAATCAATTTTCTATGCTATTTATTATTGATAAACCAGGAATATGGCAAAATACATGGAGGAATTGCGGGAAACAATCCGTAAGATACTGGAACAGAATAATTCAGTATCCGAAGAGATTGTAACCGAGCAAGAGAATAGCATGGGAAATATGGATTGGATTAGGTTTGAGATGTTTGGCTGGGAAGTACTTAAAGAAATAAACTATCAAGGTGATAAACACAAAGTCCTAAATAAAGTGAAAAAAATGCTTGAAGAAGATGATGGTTGGGAGTTTTATGATAATTCAGAGGGGTTAGATTAAATTGCCCGATACATATTACATTTGATTATAATTAATCACGTGAAATATGAATCCAATTCAACATTTACCTATTGTATCCAGCAGTTTTAATTATGAATATTTTGGAGTTGAGAAAGAGGATTATCAGTTATTCAATAACTTAAAATATGAAATTCTATTTGACATAGAACAAAAGGGGAAAGTCAGTAATCATAAAATTGTCAAATGCTTCAGTTTATTGCATGACATCAGGCTTGAAGAAGGCTTGTATTACACCAAGGTAATCGAAGATAGGTTATCAGTGGCTTTAACTTATTTTCATAAACAAAGGAGTTATTTTTTCGAGGCTACAAAGTATATCAATCCCGATACTAAGGACGAGTATAGGAAGTATAATGGATTTAATGATTTATTAAAGTACACTGTTCGGCTTACTATTAAAAAGCAAAGAAGAAATAAAAAAATGTCTGATACTGCTTGGCTTCTATTTATTAATAGAACAATGAAAGAATGGATAGTTCACAATAATCAAACACATAAATTTGTTAAGGGACAAATTTGGAGTATTGCCGGGTATATTGCTAAGAATTTTTGTGACTGTTTTAAGGGCAACGATACTCTAGACCAAAACAGCAAAATAGACATGTATCTAAGGGCTGTAAATAACTTATTGGGGAAAAATAAATCCTTAAGTGCACAATGGTATAGTGAGTTTACCATGCCATCGGGTCACCTGGCAAAATAATCAAGAAGAATAGTTTAGGTATTTGCAATGGAAGATTGAATGATCTTCCATTGTACGCATCTCCACAAGAGATATACACGATAGGTTTGTCAAAAATTAAAAAACAAACATTATGAAAACAAAGAAAACAATGCCGACAACCATCCAATTGAAGCATCTTCTTTCAATGCCATGTAGAATACCGGAGTTAAAACCAGCCTTGATATTAGTAGCAAATACTGGGTTGCGTAGAGTAGAAATACAGAACCTGAAATGGTCGAACATTATTGATACCCCAGATGGAAAACATTTAATAAGCTTCTTAATAGAACTTTCATGTGAGAGGTTTAGACATTTTATACGCCCAATTATCAGGCAACAACTAGGTGATCGTTTAAGTAATGATAGCTATGTTTTTCCTGCCCTGAATAAGCTGAGTTACTATCACATTAATATTTATTGTGAGGAATGGGGCAAGGTTATTGGCTTGGAGGATTTTACCCTTAATGAAGTACGCAGGGCATATCTATCATGCGAAGTGTTGAAGCCATCAAATAATGAAGTCATCCCCTTTTAACCAATTTAAATAAATAAAAATTAAAAAACAAACAATTATGGAAAACAATACACAATATAAAGGTCGAGTAAGAGTGGACCTAACACCTAAAAAGGACGGATATACACTTTACATTGAATTCAAAGATAAAGCAACAGGAATTCGTAACGCAGAACTTACTAGACGATTAGATTTTAAAGCTACAAGCCTGGATGATAAGGATGCCATGGTAAGAGCTGAAATGGAGAGAATTAGATTGGAAACTGAAGTAAATGAAAACTTCTATTTATCTGATGGATGGAGAAAGGATTTTCTTGCTCTTTATGAAAAAGTAGAGATGGGTAAAAAAGCACATACGAAAAAAACATATAAATACCCAAGAAATCTTCTTAAGGACTTTTTGCAGTCAAAAGGCTTGAGAACAAACGAGCTGCCATTTAATAGAATTGACCAGTTTTTTGTTGATGACTTGCAAGAATTCTTCATAGCGAAATGTCGGCATATTAATACTTCGTATGGTAATTTTACTAAAATCAGCCATGTATTAAATGTGGCAACGAAGTATGGTTTGATTCACAATTATCTTGATGTTAAACCCATAAGAAAAATACCATGTGCGTCGAAAGAGATATTAAGTGCTGAAGATGTATCAGCTATGTGGGCTGCTTATTGCAAATATGATTTCATAAAGGTTTCTGTAATATTTGGTGTCTTTTCTGGGCTAAGAATTTCAGATCTGAAAAGCCTGCAATGGAAACATATTCTTGAAAAGGGTAATAATGAGTACGTCCTAAATAAATGTATGTCTAAGACCGGCAAATTGTTACACATTTACATACGTCCTGATGTTGTTAGATTATTGGGAAAGCGTGGTAATGATAATGATTTCATTTTCCCAGGATTCAAGATCATTGGATATCATTTATTCCGAAAGGCACTCTTTAACTGGGTAAAAGCAGCTGGTATTCCCAAGCATATTACTACTCACTGCTGCCGAAAAACTTTTGCTAATCTAATACTAAACCATACTAAGAGGGTAGAGATTATGGAGAAAGCACTTGGTCACGTTCCTAATACCATAGGAATGACAAATTATGGAGAAATCCTAGAGAGTGAATTGAAGGAGGCAACCTTATTACACTACTTTGATGTAAGGTTCGATACACTTCCGGAATTGGACATAGTGGGTATTGGAAATATAGCTGCCTAATTAATTTAACTGGGTATTCTGTTGAAATTAACGAAAATAATAACGAATAAAATGGAATACCCAGTATATCAAACGATTATGGAGCTCAGTAACATTTGACCATAATTCTTATAGAGAATTTAAGGCAGTATATAATTCTATACAAGCCTTTATTGATAGGCTTTTTTGTTGAGGTAATTTAAATTGAAATTTACTGGGTTATATCAGGATATAGCTAAAATAACGAAACTGTAACGGAATCATGAAGAAGGAAGAATTGCATATTTATATTCGGGTCTCTGGAGATAAAAGCGCTAAAAAAGATAATAGCCCACCTGCACAAGAAGAGACAGGTTTAAGAATTGGAAATACTTATAACTTGATTCCCATTATTCAGAGAGAAGGTGATGAAAACACCGGCACAAGCGCTACTGCTGATAATTTAGACAATAGACCAGTATTTAAAGGTCTATTGGAAGGATGCGAGAAAGGGGTGGTTAAGCATATTTTTTGTACTGAGTGGGATAGGTTAGCCAGAAATGAAAAAATTGGAGCTTATATTAAAGGCATATTTAAGAAGTATGGCATATTATTTTATGATTCCCATAATATATATGACATCAAAAATAATCCTACACATGAATTAATGCTTGGTATAAGTAATGTATTGAGCATGCATGAAATAAGGTTGAAAAATGAGAGGGTAGTGCGAACCTTGGAACAATCAGCCAAAAAAGGCAAATGGAGTGGTGGTGTTATGCTCCCTTATGGATTTCGTAGGCAATCTATAAAAATATTTGATGGTGACGAAATCATTAAAATTGAAAGCGGACCATTAGAGTTTCACCCGGATGAAGTTTTAATCATTATAAAAATCTTCAAGATGAGTTTAGAAGGCATTGGTACGGCAACAATAGCCAAGAATCTAAATGAGGAAGGAGTTCCGACACGAGGCAGGAAAAGCCTTGTAAATGGCTTAAAATTAAAAGACAGACTAACCGGTGAAGTTCGACACGTTAATCAAGAAGATATTATTTGGAGACCTAATACCATCTTGAGTATTTTAAAAAATCCAATTTATAAAGGGCATAGGCGATATAAGGGTCTAATATTACCTGTGACACCGATGATTGAAGTGTCTCTATGGGAAGCTGTTCAAAAAAACCTTAAGAATAACAGTATTCTTGCAGGAAGGAACAATAAAGTCCATTTTTATATGCTCAAGGGTTTTATTCGATGTGAAAAATGCGGAAAAGGTATGTATGGTATAATAAAACCCAAAAGAAGTATGCGGGTTTATTCATGTGTCTCAAAACGGCATAAAGAGTGCAATATGAGGAGTATTAATATTGATCGGTTGAATGAGGTCGTTTGGACAAATTTTAAGGAGTCGAATATTCTTTTGGTAAAGGCAATAAATGAGCTTGGGACTGGAATAGATGAAAAGAAAATAAAAGAATTGGAACATTATGTCAAGACCTATTACAATCAGATTTCGAGTATTAAAGACCAACAAAATACCTTGCTTACTCTTGCAACTAAAAGAATATTTTCAGATGAGCAGTTGACTCAAAAAAATAATGAATTTATTGAAGAAATTGGAAATTTAGAAGGTAAAATACAATCAGCAATTAATGAGCTTAAATTCCTACAATCCAAAAAGGACCTTCAGTTCCCCAATATAAAGGTATTTGAAGACTTAAACTCTGATCTTGACAGTAAAACCGATATAGAAAAAAGGGAATTATTGAAAAATTATATACATCAGATTCGAATTGGATTTGACGAAAAGGCAAACACGCATATTGTTAAGGTCATTTTTAACCTGGAATTAAAGCTTGCTCCTTGGATATATGAAATACCCAAAAAAGGGCTTGGATGGCATCCTATTGGTATTGAGAAAGAAGATGGGGGAATATGGGAATTAGGACCTGATACTAAAAATGCCTCATTGCAACAAAGCCACATCTGAAATAGTATGGTGCGGAGCACGGAACGGACGCGATGCTACAAGCCCTTTGCCACTTCCTACCTTACCTGCAACGGAATGTATTTTTGTGGTTTCAAGTGCTTCATCTAATGTAAGTGGAGGTAATATGGTGGGTAGGCGTTTTGCTAACATAGTTTTGCCGGCACCCGGAGGGCCGATCAGTATTACATTATGCCCGCCGGCAGCTGCAATTTCAAGTGCCCGTTTTATATTTTCCTGGCCTTTTACATCTGCAAAATCTACATCGGCCAATGATAACTGAGTATGAAATGTTTCGAGAGCATCAACTACAACAGGTTGTAATTCTATATCGCCATTTAAAAAATCAATCGCTTCCTTAATATTCTTAATACCATATACATTCAGGCCTTCTACAATTGCAGCCTCTTTAGCATTCTGCTCAGGCAGAATAAGCCCTTTAAATCCTTCTTTTCGGGCATTAAGGGCTATAGGCAATACGCCTTTTATGGGTTGTAGTCCTCCATCAAGAGACAGTTCGCCCATAATTACATATTCGCCAACCTTCTCGCTTGTTATTTGTTCCGAAGCGGCTAGTATGCCAATTGCTATAGTTAGGTCATAAGAAGAACCTTCCTTACGAATATCGGCCGGCGCCATATTTACGGTTATCATTTTACCGGGCAAACGGAACCCATTATTTTTAAGAGCGGCATCTATCCGCTGCTGGCTTTCCTTAACTGCGCTATCGGGCAATCCCACTAAAAAGAAATTAACCCCTGCACTCACATTTACTTCGACTGTAATTGTTGTAGCATCTATTCCGCTAACTGCACTTCCATATGTTTTAACCAGCATGTTCTATTAATTTACTATGGTAAATATATTTGTTATTTTTAGAAATCTGTAATTATCTTATTATCGTATGTCTTTTAAATAGAAATAAACATGCTTTTAACTATTCTTGTTTGTACACTGGTTTCTTGCTTAATAATGCTTTTTGTGTGGGTTTGGGCCAAGGCCATTCAAAATGCAGGTGTAGTTGACATTTTCTGGTCATTTAACTTTTCGTTTATAGCAATAGTGTTGTGCCTAATGGCAACAGGGTATTGGGAACGTAAGTTGCTAATATGTGCCATGATATTAATATGGAGCATGCGCCTTGGTATATATCTCCTGATAAGGGTCGGATCACACTTACAAGTTGAAGAAGGCAGGTACAAGAAATTACGTGAAGAATGGGCTCCTAAGCCTGACCGGAAATTCTTTTACTTTTTTCAAATGCAGGCGCTCTCAAATATTTACCTCGCTATTCCTTTTTTTCTGATTGCATTTAATCCTAAGCCTCAACTATCAGTGCTCGAATATGCAGGAGTAGTAGTTTGGGCCATAAGTATTTTGGGTGAAGGTATTGCCGACGGGCAGTTGAAGAAGTTTAAAAGCAATCCCGCGAATAAAGGTAGGGTGTGTAATGCCGGTTTATGGAACTATTCACGCCACCCCAATTACTTTTTCGAATCAATGATTTGGGTAGGTTATTTCATGGTTTCACTGAATGCTGATTGTGGCTGGATCGGGATATTGAGCCCTATAACAATTCTGCTGCTGTTATTCAGGGTTACCGGTATTCCCATGACTGAAGAGCAGTCGATCAGGTCGAAGGGAGATCTATACAAAGAATACCAAAGGACTACGTCAGTATTTGTACCCTGGTTTAAAAAGAAATAATTTTATGTGGTACACATCACTTCTTGAAAAAGATTCATTGCCTGATTTTGCATTGCGCACCGGTATTCGTAACCTTTTAAAGCAAAGGCTTATTGATGAGAATAAGGGCAACCCTGAAGCGCAGCAAGAACATTTTATGAAACTCCTTGCTGAGTTGAGAAGTTCTGCTATTGCGGTTAATACTGTTGATGCTAACCAACAACACTACGAGGTGCCGGCAGTTTTTTTTGTAAGAGTATTAGGTAAGTATTTAAAATATAGCTCTGGTTATTGGAAGGATGGAGTGACAGATATTGACACTTCAGAAAGAGATATGCTGGAGCTAACTTGCCAACGCGCAGAACTGAAAGATGGCCAGCAGGTCCTTGAACTGGGTTGCGGCTGGGGCTCTCTCTCCTTATTTATGGCGACTAAGTATCCCAATAGTAAAGTGACTTCAGTGTCAAACTCGCATAGCCAAAAAGTTTTTATTGATGAACAGGCTAAGCAGAGAAACATAACTAACCTGACAATTGTAACAGCTGATATGAATGTGTTTCAAACCGGTGGTAAGTTTGATAGGGTTGTATCGGTTGAAATGTTTGAGCATATGCGCAATTACGACCTGTTGCTTAAAAAGGTGGCAGGCTTTCTGAAGGATGATGGTAAGTTATTCGTGCATATTTTTACACATAAGGAATACGCATACAAGTTCGAGGTAATTGATGAGACCGACTGGATGAGTAAGTATTTCTTTACTGGTGGCATAATGCCAAGTGATCATTTGCTCTTATATTTTCCTGAACACATTAATATAGAAAAGCACTGGAGAGTCAGTGGTACACATTATCAAAAAACATCGGAAGCCTGGTTGCAAAATATGGATGGGCATAAGACCGAGATAATGGAAATAATGAAACGTGTTTATGGGGCTGAGCAAGCTGTAAAGTGGTGGGTATATTGGAGAATATTTTTTATGGCCTGTGCTGAGCTTTGGGGCTATAACAATGGAGATGAATGGATAGTTAGTCACTACCTTTTTCAAAAAGCCCGCGTAGCATAGTTGAAACGGTCTTCATTTCTTTTCTTTTACTGAAACAAATAATATTTCTTCTGGCTTTTTCACGCCATTTTGCTGCAAGCAATGCCAATGCACTTATAGCTATACTGCTTACAATGGAATGCGTAATACTAATAGTTACTGCGAACAAGGCTAAGATATATATGGGGTATATAAACAGAAGTGTGCAGAAGAGTACAGAATCGTAAAACTCGTTATGGTGTGTGGTGCGTGTAGCAATGAACTTACAAATAGTGTAGGGGATAAAATTGAATACAATTGCTAATGGGTAAATAAAAACACCTGCTAAAAAGCCTTCTACACTTGGCTCTTCGAAGTATTTAATGTTATGTGTTTTAATGTAATTGGCAAACAATATTGTTTTTTCTCTCTCCGTTTCGCTTTCTCCGCTTATTTTTTCTATTGCCCGCTTTGCAAACTTCTTCCCATTTATCATGTTCTTAAGCAGAAACGCTACAAGGATCTCTTGCAACTCTATCTGCTTCTCTGTATCAATAACCACACAGTGTTCCTGTAGTTCACTCTTTAATTGCTCATTGAATTTTCTGTGAAACAAGCCTTGCTCCATATCTTCGGGTAAATTGCTTTTTGAAATAACAGGTGCGAAAGACAAGTGGGCAACACAATTTATATGTAACCATGAACTATAGTTAATACTCACGGGAAGTATTTTAAGTTCCTGGCCTATCCCCTGGCTATGCCAAGCATCGTAAGCCAACCGCGCTGTGCCTTTACGCAACGGCCGCAGTTCCCACTCATTCTCTGATTGCCCTTCCGAAAATATTAGGACGGTCCCGTTCTGCTCAAATGCCTTTATACAAAAAGTGAAAGTGCTTTCGTTCTTAGGGAAATTCTCGGCGCCTTCTTCTTTTCGGTAAATAGGAATAATATTCAGAAACCCCAGTAATGCAGATGCAAGCCTGGTTGCAAAAACATCTCCTCGAGCCATGTAATAGATAGGCCTGTTATAATAAGATGTTATTAGCAAAGGGTCGAGAAAGGAATTTGGATGATTGCTGGCTAATATTACTGGACCGGTGTCGGGTATGTTCTCCTCACCACTTACAATTACTTTTTCAAAATAGAAATAAGCTGTGCATTGTATCCATGCCCTGAAAATGGGGTGTATTATGTTTTTGGGGAAGTGCTGCACATATCAAAGGTACGAAAAATGTGGTTTTTATTTCTTTTGAGGCCATGGCCTGCTGGTAAAATAGGCTATAGAAGAATAAATAGCCCCGATAATAATAAGACTGAAGACAAAATTAATAAGTATGTCACTTACAGAGTGCCCCTGATTATTAATTTCGATGAAAGTATAAACTGAGTACCCTATCCCTACAATAAGGATAAGCCACCCAATTATGCTGATAGGCATAAAGAATAACCCGTTGCGCTTAAACCAAGGTAATTTCATTTTATTGTTTTTTTAAAGTAAATAAATTATCAGAATGAGAATGGAAGCGAGTATGATAAAAACGTTAACCCAAATCTCTTTAAGAAAGCTTGCACTTTTCGGACTACCTGACAGAAAATAGATTTTCCTGATCGTTGCAGCATTTATTACAATAAATAATATTGGTATTACAATAAAGATGAACAAAGCTGAATACTTTCCTTTGTTTGCCAATTCATGAATGTTCGATGCTAGTGTTGTGTTAGGCATAAAACATGTTTTCATTAACAGTGCTGCAATAATATATAGCGGTACACTTAACCACCATAAGCTTAAAACAGACTTATCTTTTGCATTTGTTATTGCGTTTGCCAACATATCCTGGTGTTTTAAATGAGCAACTTTTGGTTTGCTCATTTGCATTAATATATTTTCAAATTTTTCTGCTTCCATGATCAATAATGCTAAACGTTAAATTTGGTTGCACTTTTCTCTCAACTTTTCAATTCCTCTGGATAATAAAGATTTCAATGTCCCTTCTTTAATATTCAAAATATCAACAATTTCCTTATTGTCTTTCCCTTCAAAATGACGTAATGAAATTACCTCCTGGTACTTGTTGGGTAATGTTTTCAAAGCTGTGATAACCGAAATAAACTGATGGTGCTTTTTAAGCTCTTGTTCTAATTCTTCTCTGTCATCTTGCAGGTAATTTCTGAAAAGCTCTTTATTTTCAAAATCAATTTTCTCAAATAAGGAATTGTATTTTTTTCTGTACCTGAAAAACTGATTTGTTTCATTTGTAGCTATACGGTAGAGCCATACCTTAATGGAAATGCCTTTATACGTAAAATTGTTTATGTGGGTATAGGCTTTAAGAAAAGTGTTCGCTGCAATGTCGGCCGTTTCATCAAAATTACCGGTGCGGCGCAGTATATATCCAAAAATTGGCTTATAGTATAGCTTAAAAACTTCAGAAAAGTTTCCCGGGCTTGCTTTAATTCTATTCAGCAATTCAACTTCTTCATCCATGTTAAACGAATACTATATGGCAATAATACAAACGCATAAGAATGGTTGCACAATAAGGTCATAAAACAAAATTAGGCATACAAAGTGTCAGTGTAAATTTTAAAGACGAAAGCTATCAACAACCCACTCAAGTTATATCTGCCATTTGTTATAAGTGTGGAAGGAGTAGTTATTGTTATTTACAATAAAATACAATGAATCATTTTACTAATTTATATAGCAATGTTTTACGCATCTTGGTGGTAATCATTGTGATATGGCGGTAATGTGATTGCTAAAATTCTTTCGTGTCAAATTGACAGAGAAAGTCTATTTGCCCCCGTTTATCATTTTCGAAACTATGCCCTTGTTCTTACCTAATTCAGCAAGTATAACACCACCAATATGCACAACAATGTAAGTAATAAGTACCCACATAAAAACAGAATGAATATCGCTTGTCGTGTGTCTTATGTCTTTCATGTTGTCTACATCATCAGAATATACCATGAACAAGCCGGTACAGGTTTGAATAAAAAGTGAGAAGTAGAAGAACAGGTAAAGAAGTTTTACGACTATGTAATGTTTCGTTTCTTTTTTATCAGCTCCGGGCATTTTTAAATAGTTCAATGCTTTTTTAAGAGCAGGTATTAATTTTTGTTCCGCAGGCTGAAAGAATTCAAAGATCAAGCGAAACAAAAACAAGCCAGCTAATACATAACCGATATAAATATGCCAATGCCATAGCAAGTCATTAAACTCATGCGATACTGACCTGGCTTGTTGATCGGTAACCGCAATATTATTTTCTTGCAAACTATCCTTAACCAGTGCTATATTACTACGTGTATTGAATATTGTTTTTGCCAACAGTACTGTTACCAATGAACCCATTATAATTATAAATGTGCTCCAGTGCCATATGCGCATAGAACGTGACTGCTTTCCTCCGAATGTTGGTTCATTACTTGGTGTAGCCATAGTTTAAGTTATTTTTCGATAAAGGTTGTGGAAAATTCTTCCGACTTACAATTGCTGCAAAGTATGCTTTTACAGAAGCTACCGATTTTTTCTGCCAAGAAATTATCGCTGAAGTCTTCTCCGTGGCCACCATTTATTTTTGTATTAAGCTGATAACAAGCACCCAGGTGTTTGTAGCGCTGTGCAATAAGGTAAGAGCCATACGCAGGATTAAGTAACTTCGGGTAGTGTGCTGTATCTGATTTTACGTAAGCAACTACCCTATCGGCAGTACCATGACATAAAAGTATGGGAATACGTTTTGCTATTTGTGAAGTGATAAGGGTTGTGTCTCTTATTTGTCCCCACATTGATACTAAGCCTTTAATAGAATAGTGTTCAAGTAATTTATTGGTAGAACTATCGGTTGCGCCCAGTTTTTTATGTAGCCAAGGAAAATACGTATCCCATATTTTTTGTGTATAAAATGCGTCGGTCAATATGGTAATAGCTCCGGCACTTCCACCGCAAAGGAATATCTCTGAAGTATCGATACCATATTCCGCAGCATTATGAACCAGGAAACGAATAGCTGCCTTAGAATCTTGTACGGCACGATAATAGTCTTCGTTAAATGAAGTATCTGTCCTGCCGAAATCTATTATCCAGCCTAAACGATAATTAATTGAGACAGTAACAAAACCTTGCCTTGCCAGTAACCTTGCTAAATTGTGGAACGATGTTTTACTTCCGCCATTAAATGACCCGCCATGGATGAAAAGTATAAGAGGTCGTTTTTTTAATGAGTCAACATTATTTTTGGGCATGAAAACTGACATGTCCACTTCTTTAAGTTTGCCTTGCCAGTCTATTGCACTTCCATACACTACTTTATTTAAAAAAGTAATTGAACTATCTTTAAAATAGTCAGTTTTTGTAAAGCGGCCAGATATGCAATATTTTTGTGATAAGGCAGTAATAGAAATAAAAAGAATAACAACCAGAGAAAGGAAACACCTCTTCATTCTTATGCTGATTTCATTAAGAAATATTCATACCTACAATGCTATTACCAGATGTGGACCCTTAAGCTATCAGCACGCCAGTATTTATCACCTGGCTTAATATCAAAAGCCTTATAGAATTCAGGCATATCTGTAAGTGGACCAATAACCCTGAATTTGGCAGGAGAGTGTTCATTGCTCTTTACCTGGTCAGCCAATGCTTCAGGCCTTGTGTCTATCATCCACCCGTATGCATATCCTAAAAAGAAACGCTGATCGGGAGTTAAGCCGGCAATTATTTGATTGTCCTGGTATTGTTTTGTTTTTTTGAATGCTTCGTATGCAAACATTATTCCACCAAGATCGGCAAGGTTTTCCCCTAAGGTTACCTTACCATTTATATGCAGGCTATCAACTGGAATGTATTCGTTAAACTGCTGAATAAGTTTTTTTGTACGTGCATGAAACTTAATGCTGTCCTCCGCTGTCCACCAGTTATTAATATTCCCTTTCTCATCATACATGCTTCCCTGGTCATCAAACCCATGGGTCATTTCATGGCCGAATGTTCCACCAATAATTGAATATAACAATGCATCATCGGCAAATTTATGCTCATAGCCAGGTATAATTATATTACATCCGGGTACTACAATTTCGTTGTTAGTAGGCTCATAGTAAGCATTGTAGGTTTGTGGTTCCATTTCCCATTCGGTACGGTCAACTGGTTTTCCATACTTGGCTGTCATGTAATTGAATTCCCACTTATTGGCATTCATTTCATTTTGCAGGTACGATGTTCTGTCTATTTTCAATGCGCTCAAATCCTTCCATTTATCAGGATAGCCTACTTTCACAACCATTACGTTCAGCTTGTTCAAAGCCTTTTCTTTTGTTGCGGGGCTCATCCAATCAAGATTCTTTATTCTCGATGCATATACATCTTTAATAGCCTTTCCTATTTCCAGCAATTTTTCTTTTGTTCCTTTCGGCAGGTAATCCGTAACGTACACCTGGCCAATTAATTCTCCCAAAGCTTCATCGGTTGATTCCACAACTCTCTTCCACCTTGGCTTAGGTTCTTTTATTCCCCTTAATGCGGTGCCATAGAAACTGAAATATTCCATATAGGTTTTGTCGTCGGTATATGGAGCCAGACCATTAACCAAATGAAATTTTAAGTAGTTCTTCCAATCGTCCAATGAAAAACTTTTCAGCTCACCATTTAGCGCAGTCAGGAATTCAGGTTGGCCAACCATAACTGTATCTACGTTATGCAGGTTTACTTCATCCATAAAAATGGACCAATCTAAATTCGGAGTTAGTGCCTGTAATTGTTTATAGGTAATTTTGTTGTAGTTCTTTAAGGGGTCGCGTGTATCTTCCTTCTTTCTTGATGTTTTAGCCATAGCAGTTTCCAGCTTCATTACGTTGTCAGTTGCTGCCTTAGCTTTCTTTTCATCATACCCCATTATGGTAAACATGTTGGTAAGGTGAACAAGAAATTTTTCACGAACGGACACGGCTCTTTGGTCTGCATCAAAATAATAATCGCGGTTAGGCAGGCTTAGTCCACCTTGCTCTATTGCAATCATATTTTTACTGCTCAACTTATCATCTTGCCGAACCGAGAAATGGAATAAAGGTGCGCCTGCAACCGTATGTATGTATGCTGCAGTTTGAATAACACCTTTAAGATCTTTTATATTATCAATTTTGCTGAGTGCATCATTAAGTCCTGAAATACCATTTTTATTCAGAGTAACGCTATCCATACCTGAATAATAAAAATCTCCTATTTTTTGTTTGTTCGAACCTGGTGCAGCATTTGTAAGTGCTGCCGATGTTTTACAAAGATTCAGTATCTGTGCATTAATTGTGTCCTGTATCAATTGCCATAACCCGTTTTGCTGTTCACTATTAGGTATAGGGTTATTCTTAAACCATTTACCATTAGCATACAGAAAAAAATCGTTACCTGGTTTTACAGTAGAATCAATATGTGAAGCCAATTCGTCAGAAACAATGCCTTCCGTTTTCTTTGATGCAGTATTACATGAAGTAAATGCTGCAATTAGAACAAGTAGTGCCAGGGATGATAAATGTTTTTTCATTTTAAGTTTAATGGGTTCGTTATACTTCAAAGGTAGTAAAATAGGCATATGGCCTTTGTGCGAATAAGGCTAAATGTATTTACGCAGGTAACAGGTTAAATTAACGGGCGTTATGGAAAACCGCTACAACATCGTCATCTTCTTCCATCTTTTCAATGAGTGCAACCAGGTCTGCTTCCTCGGCATCTGTTAGTTCCTTATGTGTAGTAGGAATAAATGTTTTCGAGCTTTCTTTTATCTCGAACTTCTTTTCTTCCAATGCTTTTTGCATATGGCCAAATTCAGAAAAAGGAGTTTGAATGATCAGTTCATTATGCTCATCGTCCCAGGTAAATTCTTCCGCTCCAAAATCTATCAGTTCAAATTCAATTTCTTCTTTATTCAAGCCAGCCGCCGCAACTTTAAAAAGCGCTTTTCTTTCAAACATAAAACTTACTGAGCCATTTGTTGCCAAATTTCCTCCGGCACGTGAAAAATACATTCGGATGTTAGCAACCGTACGGGTCGGGTTATCGGTAGTACATTCAACTAACACAGGTACACCATGCGGTGCATATCCTTCGTATATAGCTTCTTCATAATTTGAAACATCCTTGTCCGATGCCCTTTTTATTGCCGCATCAACATTTGTTTTTGGCATATTTACGGCCCTGGCATTTTGTATGCACATACGTAAACGTGGGTTCGTATCGGGGTCTGGTCCACCGGCTTTTACAGCAATAGCAATATCCTTACCAATTTTTGTAAATGTTTTAGCCATTTTGGCAAAACGGGCAAACATTGTATATTTTCTTTTTTCAAATACGCGTCCCATAAGTGTAATATTAGAGGTGGCAAAGATAGAGATATTGATGAAAAACGGGTGTTTGTAAGAAGGAATAATGCCCTATCTCCCACCAAAAGTAGTTTTCTGCTAATAAATTGTAAATCAATAATCTAAATCGTTACATTTACCTGAACATATTCATCTGTGGCTATGAAAAAAAATATACTCAGCATATTTGTTGTTGCATTGTCACTGTGCCTGAATGCACAGGTCAGCACAAGGTTAAATATACCTTCACGTATACAGTGGCCCAATAATAATGGGTATTGCGGAGAGAACTCCATACAGATGTGCGGGCTGTATTATGGCGATTATATTTCGGAAGGGCTTTGCCGTAATGTTGCGGGTGGAGAGTTACTTATATATGTGAATGACACTATAGCGCTTAACACCCTTTCATTCAATTATGTTGAATGGGATCCCAATGGTGCTTCACCACAGTATACGAGTTACCTTGATTGGGTAAAGCAATATTTGAATAAAAAACAGCCGGTAATTATTGTTGTATATGTAAGCGGGGCGAGTGATCCTGATTATGACCATATTATTCCTGCCATTGGCTTTAATGCTAAGAGTATAGGCACGTATACAAGTACCGATTCACTTACTTACAACAGTAATTTCGATACTATGCCTTTTACTCGAATCTTTTCCACATTATACGGTACCCGTACAGTTGCTAATAATTCGGCCCCATTTCCATATTATGTACCGCAAGATGTTGATTATGGTGTTGTTGTTACAGGAAATAAAGACCCTGGCCATGTTACACGGCCCGTACATATAGTACTCGATTCAAATGATGAACCCAACGTTAGTCTTGGTGCAAAACCACGCATGATGAAAGCACAAATAATTGCTGATTCACTTACTATTGGTAAAAGCTATGCACTTATACGGTATAATAATTACAACACAGTTCCTTCTACAGGGTTCAATCCGCTTACCGGTAATTCAGCGGTTTATTTTACCGCAAGTGCAATTACCAAAACAGTTGTAGACTCATTCATGTCCGACACGGCTGTTTTTTATCGTTGTATTCCTTATACCGTAACAGATATTAATGAAGCCACCGCATCAACTGATAATTACCTTGTATATCCTAACCCAAGTGCAGGTAATTTTACAGTTCAGTTACCAGATAATACAGAGCAAATTGAAGTAATAGATGCTATAGGGCGTCTTATTAAAAAAGCAAATGTGCAAGGTATGAAGCTGTTAGATATGTATCTGCCTGAAAAAGGATTTTTCTTTATAAGAACAACGGGTAGGGGAGTAGTGCATACCTGTAAAATGGTCATCACTAATTAGTGAAAGCCTTTAGCTATCTTTGCTTTAATTATTAAATAAAAAATTATGAAACAGGGAACGATTGTTTTATTAGTTGTTGTTGGTCTTGCATTGTTAGTTGTATTCGGAATATTTATAGGCCCATACAATGGTATGGTAAGCCGTAGCCAAAATACAAGCCAGATGTGGAGCAATGTGGAAACACAATACCAGCGCAGAAATGATTTGTACAGTACTGTAATGGCAACTATAAAGGGTTCTGCAAAATTTGAGCAACAAACATTAACGGAAGTTATTGACGCACGTTCGAAAGCGACAAGTATTACAGTTGATGCAAGTAAGCTTACACCTGAAAGTGTAAAGCAATTTGAACAGGCACAGGATGGTTTTAAAAGTTCATTCGGCAGGTTAATGGCTATTGCAGAACAATACCCCGACCTGAAAACAACGGCTGCATTCCAGGATTTTCAAACCCAGCAGGAAGGCACTGAGAACCGCATTAATAAGGCAAGACAGGATTTTAACGATGTTGTTAAAGAGTATAATACCTATATAATGACATTCCCGCATAATATTGTGGCCAATATGTATGGCTTTACATCCAAGGGTTATTTCCAGGCTCAGGCGGGTACAGACAAGGTTCCTAATGTTAGCTTCTAACCATGTTCTTTAAGAAGAAGTTTTTTTCGGCTGCAGAAGAAAAGCAGATAATTGATGCCATTAAACTGGCAGAGCATTCCACATCGGGCGAAATACGGTTTTATGTTGAATCGAAATGTGAAGGTGATGCGTACGAAAGAAGTGTTGCCGTATTTCATCACTTAAAGCTTCATGAAAAGAACCACAGGAATGGAGTATTGATATACCTTGCCAAGGATCACAAGAAGTTTGCCATAATTGGCGATGAAGGTATTCATACTAAGGTTACTGATATTTTTTGGGAGAATGTAAAAGATAAAATGGCTGAATTTTTTAAGCGTGGAGAATTAACAGAAGGAATTTGTGAAGGAGTAAGACTGGTTGGGGAAAAACTAAAAGAATCGTTTCCATTCGACCCCAATAATAAGCAAGGGTATTCAGACACTATAAACCGCGGCAAGTGAAAACATACATAAAGAAAATAGTATCATTGTTTGTTTTCATGTGGCTTGCCATTGGTAGCCTGTATGCCCAGAATAATAAAGACCTGCCAGCTAAGCCGAACCCACCAAGGCTGGTGAACGATTATGCCAATATACTTTCAAGCGACCAGGTTCAAATACTGGAACGCAAACTGGTTGCGTATAATGATTCCACATCCACACAAATAACTATTGTTATTGTGCCATCGGTTGATGATGATATTGCAGAGTTTGGTGCAAGGCTTGGTGACTACTGGGGAATAGGGAAGAAGCAAAAAGATAACGGCATACTTATAACCATTGCCATGCAACCGCATGGTGTAAATATAGCTACAGGTAGGGGAGCAGAGGGAGCCGTTCCTGACGTAACTGCAAAGCATATAATTGAACAGTTCATTACGCCTAACTTCCGGCAGCAAAATTATTACCAGGGGCTTGACCTTGCTACTACAGCTATTATGCAGGCCATGAGGGGCGAGTTTAAAGCAGATACACCTGTTACTGCAAAAGATTACAGCAAGTATTTCATTCTCGCAATAATTCTTCTTTTTATCATCTTCTCCATATTCTCAGGCGGTGGTGGAAGAAGCGGGCACTATGGTAGCGGAGGTTTCTTGCCATTCATATTTATGGGCGGCGGTGGCTCAGGTGGTGGTTTTGGAGGTGGCGGCGGTGGTGGCTTCGGTGGATTTGGTGGCGGTAGCTTTGGCGGCGGTGGTGCCAGCGGAAGCTGGTAAGCAAATACTAAATCTAAAGGAAACAGATTAGTTAAACTACAACTTCCTTATTATACTTCCCCTTATATTCCAATGGTGACATTCCTGTTATTTTTCTAAACACTTCACGAAATGCTTTGTCATCTGCATAGCCTACGTCATTCATTACTTCGAAAATGGTTTTCCGACCTTTTTCCAGTGTGCTTTTTGCGATTTCCACTTTTACACGCTGCAAGTATTCTACCGGAGTATTGCCCGTAGCTTTTATAAAGCGCCTGTCAAAATTCCGCCTGCTAATGGCCAGTTTCGAAGCTAATTCTTCAAAAGATATACGTTCGGTCAAATGCTCTTCAATATATTTTTGCGCTTTATGTATCAATTCATCGCCATGGTTTTTCTGTGCCTGAAAAATAAAAAACCGTGATTGCGATGTCCGCTCCATATCGATCTGAAAAACCTTTGAGCAATAAATAGCAGTTTGCTTGTCAAAATATTTTTCAATCAAAAATAGTATCAGATTTAAAAATGAATAAGCTCCGCCATTTGTATATATACCAGGTTCAGAAACAATCAACTTATCAATTTGCAGGTCGATATTGGGGAATAACCTTCTGAAATCAGCTGCCGCATTCCAGTGTGTAGAGCAGCTCTTTCCATCAAGCAAGCCGGTAGAGGCTAGTAAAAATGCACCGGTGCAGATGCTTGCAATTTCGGCGCCGCTTTTATATTGTTTTGTAAGCCAGGCAATAAGTGCTTTATTCTCTTTCAGTACATAATCATAGTCGTACGTAAGGGAAGGAATGATAACTAAGTCGGTTTTGGCTATTTCCTTAATATCTATTGGATGGAGCGAAAAGAAACCCTCACCTAAGTTTAGCTCTTTAACGTAACCGGCTATACGTACTTCCCACATGGGTTTATTCCCCAACTTTTGCCAATATTGGTTTGCACGTGTAAGTATTTCAAATGAGCCTGTAATGCTACTTATGTTAATGTTCCCTTTAGGCACAACTATAATTACTTGTTTCATGGTATTCGATTTTGAGTAGCAAAGATATTACTTTGCCTTGTCCAAATCAACCCATTACATTGTCTATTTTACACCCTACTGGTATCAAATTACGATAGTACTTTTGTATCGTCAATTTGAAGTCAATAATTAATAGTTTAATTAAATCTAAAAATAGCATGGGAAAAATAGTCAGTTTAATGAATACCACGCCGGATGGCTTTGCAGATGCTAAATTTCTAATTGTCGATGACGAATTTCATGAGTTTGCCCGGAGCCTTCTATCGAACAGCGCGACAGTTGCCTTTGGGCGCAACACGTTCGAACTATTTCAAAATATCTGGCCACCCAGACTGGAAAATGAAAATGCAACCGAAGGTCAAAGGAAATTGGCAAGGGCACTGACAGATATACCAAAGGTGATTTACTCATCGGCATTGAAAACGACTGTATGGAGCAATTCCACTATTGTTGAAAAAATAGATGCGGAACATATTAACTCTTATAAGGAGGAGGGTAAAAAGGGATTGCTTACAGTAGGCAGTTTGAGCCTGGTTGCGGCATTAACGGAAATGAAGTTAATAGATGACTTTTACTTCTGCATTCAGCCTCACATCGCCGGTCACGGTAGTGTGCGCCTTTCCGACAAACTGAAACTGGACACCCCATTGTCGCTTAAATATGTAAATAGCATACAATTAAAATCGGGCGTGCATATCATCCAGTATAAAATGCATAATAGCGTTAAGTACAATAAAAATTAAAAAATCCGACAATCAAAAACATAAACAAAATGAAAACGAAAGATTTTACAGCTACAATATTGGTAGACAATACCACGGCAGAAGCATTCAAAGCAATAACTAACCCTCGTGGATGGTGGAGTGAAGAAATTGAAGGCAATACGGAAAAACTCAATGATGAGTTTACCTACCATTATAAAGACGTGCACAATTGCCGGATGAAATTAATAGAGGTCATTCCGAATGAAAAAGTAGTGTGGCTTGTACTGGACAACTATTTTAGTTTTACAAAAGATAAAAGCGAATGGAAAGACACAAAAATTATTTTCGAAATCTCTAAAAAAGAGAAGAAGACGCAAATCCGCTTTACCCACCAGGGACTAGTTCCCGCTTACGAATGTTATGAGATATGTTCCAATGCCTGGGGAGAATATGCAACGCAAAGCTTGCGGAACTTGATAACCAAAGGTAAAGGCAATCCGAATAAAAAAGAGAAGGTTAAACAGAAGGATTATACAGCAACTATTATTGTTACAACATCGCATAAGGAAGCATTCAATGCAATCAATAATGTTCACAGCTGGTGGACCGAAGACGTGGAAGGGAGTTTGAGAAAGCAGAACGATATTTTTACTGTGCGATTCGGAGAAGTTTACATAACGATGAAAGTAACCGAATTAGTTCCCGGAAAAAAAATAGTTTGGTTTGTTACAGATTGTAATAAACCATGGCTTAAAAACAAGAAAGAGTGGAAAGGCACGAAATTGATCTGGGAAATCTCGGATAAGGATAGCAATACACAAATCCTGTTTACACACAAAGGTTTAGTTCCGGAGATTGAGTGCTACGTAACCTGTTCTGATGCATGGGGTGAATATTTAAAGCAGAGTTTACGGAATCTTATCACCAAAGGTAAAGGTAAGCCTTCACGTATGAAAAAGGTTATGAAAAATAAATGACTTACACTTTGAGCATCCGGTGGGTACCCAATATCGAACTTTTTAGGTGATTTTCAATGGCAGGAAAATCGATAGATAATTACTGCAAATTTCCGGGTGATTAACTTACTTTGTTAGGCGGAATTTTTGAAATGTCTTTCCGTTAAAAGTATAAACTCCAGCTCCGTCTGTTCCAAACCAAAGATTATTGTTTTTGTCTTTATAGATTGTCCAGATATTATCGCTGCCAAGCCCATCTTTAGTTGTAAAATTGGTTAACGTTTTGCCATCAAACATCCAAGCTCCTGCATCTATTGTTCCTACCCAAAGGTTTCCTTGTTTGTCGTCTGTAATTGTCCAGACACGAGCCAAAGTGCCTTCTTTGCTCTCAAAAGTTTTTATGAAATTCGGGTTTTCCAGTTTCTTTTCTTTTGTAATGTTGGTCAAACTTTTCCCATCGTACCGAAACAGGCCGTATCCATTATTGCCCATCCAAATAGTTCCGTTTTTATCTTCAAAAATTGACCGGACCGGGGCACCTAACTCTTTATTGTCAAGCCAGGTGTACGTTTTTCCATCGTATTTGCAAACACCCGCGGTGCAGGTTCCGAACCACAAATTACCATTTCTATCTTTGCAGGTGCAATAAATGTCATATTGAAATCGGGAATTATTATCATTCTTAAGTGGTGAAGTTTTAGGTAATTGAATTTTTACCAGTGATTTCCCATTGTAATAGTATTCAACTAACAATTCATCATTCAGATAGTTATAATTCGTTGTTTGAAGAGCAGAAGTATCGGCCGGGATTGTTTTAAATTCTTTGCCGTCAAAATAGCAAATGCCATCCTTTGTTTTGAGCCAGATATTTCCATTCTTACCTTCCTGAACATTCCAAACAAAATTCGAGCTGAGTCCATGCTTGCTTGTAAATTGTACCATTTTTTTTCCGTCATATTTAAACACGCCTTCTCCATCGGTAGCAAACCAAAAGTTATTTTTGGAGTCTTGAAAAATGCAACGGATAGCCCCGCCAATTTCAGAAACTGTATCGCCTGCAATTGCCTTGGCAACCTGTTCAGATTTGTTTTCAATTGATTTTTGATCTTGTCCCTTGCAGGAAGGGAAAAAAACTAATAAGATAAGCAGCGGGTAAATGTGATTTAAATATTTCGTCATTTGGCTTGGCATAATAAGACAAACCTACATCTTTACTTGTAAATGCCGAAAATTAGCTAAGAGTTGAAAAGAAATTTGCTTCAGTACCCGGAGCCGGAATCGAACCGGCATTCTCGTGAAAGAACTGGTTTTTGAGACCAGCGCGTCTACCGGTTCCGCCATCCGGGCATTGATGCTTTTTTTAAGGACCACGAAAGTAGTGAATTTTTCATAATCTGTGCAGATTATACAAAACTTTGCAGGTCGTACAGCTTTTTATACGTGCCGTTATGGGTCAAAAGCTCAGCATGTGTACCTCTTTCAACTATAAGGCTCTTTTGCATAACTATAATTTCGTCGGCATTTTTAATGGTAGAAAGCCTGTGTGCAATTACTATAGAAGTACGGTGTGCCATAAGCTTGGTAAGGGCATCTTGCACAAGCCTTTCCGATTCAGTATCGAGTGCTGATGTCGCTTCATCTAATATTAGTACAGGTGGATTCTTCAGAATGGCACGTGCTATGCTCATACGTTGGCGTTCACCACCCGATAGTTTACTTCCCCTGTCACCAATATTTGTTTCGTAGCCATTTTCCATGCGCATTATAAAATCGTGCGCATTGGCTACTTTGGCTGCTTCTATAACCTGTTCGGTGGTAATGTTTTTCATGCCAAAGGCAATGTTGTTCTTTACCGTATCGTTGAACAAAATGCTCTCCTGCGTAACAATACCCATCAGGTTACGAATACTGGTAAGTGTAAGGTCTTTAAGCGGTTTACCATCAATAGTTATTTCGCCATCGGTGGGGTCGTAAAAACGCGGAAGCATATCTACCAGGGTGCTCTTTCCCGAGCCAGATTGCCCTACAATTGCAATGGTTTTGCCCTTAGGTATTTTAAGGTTTACATCCTTCAAAGCCCAGCCATTATCGCCACGCTGGTATGCAAATGATACGTTTTTATATTCTATTTCTTTATCGAATGAGTTAATGGTAATTGCATTTTCTTTCTCACGAATAGTAACCTCACTCTGAATTATTTTATCAATACGTTCTACCGAGGCCATTCCCTTTTGCACCGTATAATATGCCTGGGTAAAAGCTTTAGCAGGAGGAATAAGCTGTGAAAAAACCACCAGATAGTATACAAACAGTTCGCCACTTAATGTATGTGCTGAGCTCCATACCAGTTTGCCACCAAAATACATAATAACGGCTATAACAATTGAAGTTAAGAATTCACTTAACGGGGAAGCTAGGTCAGTTTTACGATACACACGATTCATAGTGTGAGTGTAATTATTATTCTCCTCAATAAAATTTGTACGGGTAATATTTTCTGCATTAAAAGCTTTAACAATGCGTAAACCACTAAGTGTTTCTTCCATCATGGAAAAAATACGGCCCATCTGTTCTTTCGATTTGGTGGAACTGCGCTTAAGACTTTTAGCTATTCGGGCAATAAGTAAACCTGTTACCGGTAAAAGAACAAATACAAAAAAGGTAAGTTGCGGGCTTATAAATATAAGTGCGCCAACGAAAATAATTATCTGCAATGGGTTTACCGTAAGCATTTCAATGGATTGCATAATAGACCATTCTACCTCCTGCACATCGGTTGTCATACGCGACATTATATCGCCTTTACGCTCATCAGAATAATAGGATAGAGGAAGCTCCAGTACTTTACTGAATATTTCGTTGCGTATATCTTTAACTACTCCGTTCCGGATGGGAGCCATATAAAAGATAGCCAGGTACCTGAATAGATTTTTGAGTAGCACAACAATTACAAAAACAATACATATTGTAAGTAGTATCCGTTCTGCGCCACCATTTACTATTGATTGGGTAATGTGGTATTTAAGATATTCGGTTAAGTTTTTAGGAGATAAATGCCCTATGCTAATCTCTGGAGGAAGTTTTTTCAATGTTTCTGCATATTCAGCCGGATCGGTGTTAAATAATAGCTGAATAAGTGGAATTACCATGGTGAGGGAAAAGAGGGAAAACACCAGTTGCAGAATATTAAATATCACGTTTAACACAGCAAAGCGCTTATAGCCCTTTATATACCGAAGTATTTTAAGTAGTCCTTTCAAGTGATTTTAAGTTAATAAGGTTCAAAGATACATTGTTAATTTTATTACATTTGCAGCCCAAGTAAAAAAGGTACTGTTCAGCCAGATAACGGATAAACAGTACTTTTATTGAAATAAGGTTCCCAATTTGTTGAATAAGACGGCAAATGGAACAATTTACCTTGAAAAAAGGTCCTGTGGCCGAGTGGCTAGGCAGAGGTCTGCAAAACCTTGTACAGCGGTTCGAATCCGCTCGGGACCTCAAAAAAAAGACGCTTTTCGCGCCTTTTCGTGTTTTTAATAAAGATTAAAGATCGTATAGAAACTATCTCTTATTTACACTATTCGCCAAAGACATCCTCTAGCTTATTGAATAATAATTTTGGAAGTATATTCAAAAGCATGATTGCTATTATAGAATTTCAAGAAGTAAATTCCTGCAGGAAGATTATTCCTCGAAATTTCGCAATGTGAAGTATTGCATGATAGCGACCTGATCATTTCACCACTCGGGCTATACATTTCCACATAATGTTCTCCCGCTGTACTAAAGAGCACCGTAGCAGCATCCCTGAAAGGATTTGGATATACCATTATTACATCATGAGTTTCAGTTATTGTATTAATACCCGAAACAAAACCTCCTATAATAAGCAAGCTGGTTGGGTTAGCTCCGTTAGTATCACTAAAGCTGAGTAAAACAGAATCTTTACCGGTAAGTATATTATAACTAAAGAGCACACCATAGTTTGATTGCCCGCCGATAGATGTTGTACCATAAAGAGTTGTACCTGCACTATCTAACACCAATGTTCCTGTTGGGTTTGCGCCATTTGCTCCTTTAAAATTCATTAAGGGTATTTCTTTATTAGTCTTCGTATTAAAACTGAATAATACTCCATCGCCCTGCTTGCCACCAAAGTATGTCATTCCATATAACAGGCTATCTTCAGCCTGAACAAGGTTACCGTAAGGCGCTTCTCCGCTTGTTGAATCATTGAAGCTGTACAGAGCCTTATATGATTTAGTTTTTGTATTAAAACTAAATATCACACCATCATAATTAGTCCCCCCGCTATTCGTCATTCCGTAAAGGAGGCCATCATTGGCCTGTATTACCCCACCATAAGGAGAGAATCCGATATTATCCGACAGATTAACCATCACACTATCTTTGCCCGATACCGGGTTATAGTAAAACAGAGTACCTTCCGCATTGCTTCCGCCATTAGGAGTCATTCCATAAATCAAACCATTTGAGGCCTGCAATAAATTCCCCTCCGGATAAGAACCGTTTGCATCGTTAAAGTTTACTGCAACAGCCTCTGTATTGCTACCTGTATTATAACTAAATAGAACACCCTCATTATTCGCACCACCATATTGTGTCATGCCATAAAGCAAGCCATTCGAAGCCTGAATAAGGCCTGAGTAAGGATATTGGCCTGAGGTACTATCGAAACTATAAATCACTGTATTAGTACCAGAGTTTGGATCAAAACTGAAAATATCACCATAAAAATTATTACCTCCTACAAGTGACATTCCATATAAAAGTCCGCCTGTGCCCTGCACCATACAATTATTATTACTAACGGCTCCGTTAAAGTTAAACAGTACACTGTCTTTAAGGGTAATGGTATTGTAACAGAAAAGTACACCATATCCATAATGACCACCACTGTAGGTCATTCCATACAATAATCCATTCGAATCGAGCACCAGGCTTCCGTATGGATAGGCACCATTATTCCCGCTAAAATCAAATAATATGCTATCTATTCCCGAAACAGGATCATAAATAAAAAGGCTTCCATAATTACTATAACCACCCTGGGTAGTCATACCATAAAGAAGGCCGTTCTTTGCCTGCATAAGGCTTCCGTTAGGGTAATCTCCGCCTATATCATCAAGGCTAAGGAAAGCAGTAGTATCTAAGCCATTTTTAGGATCTAATGCAAAAAGCACTCCGCCGTCATTATTACCACCCTCAGATACCAATCCATAAAGCATACCATTTTTCGCCTGCATCAATGTATTGTATGTAGGGTATCTTCCGTGCACACTATCGAAACCAAAAATGACACTATCCTTGCCGGTTATGGGGTCTATTACAAAAAGTGCTCCATCGTTAGATGAAGTACCCTCATATGTCATCCCGTATAATAAACCATTTGAAGCCTGAACCAATGTACCTTCAGGTGAAACACCGTCATTATACTGGAAGTCATGAAACAGTGAATCCTTTCCGCTAACCGGATTGTATGTAAAAATAGTGCCGTCTTTAATAGTGCTATCTCCACCCCATGCCGTCATTCCATATAACCATCCATTTTTAGCCTGTATAAGGTTGCCGGTTGGATTTGCACCATTGGTTGTATCGTTAAAATTTACAATAATACTGTCCTTCCCTGTTGCTATATTATAGCTGAAGAACACCCCATTATTAGAAACGCCTCCACTATCGGTCATTCCATACAGTAAGCCATTAGTCGCCTGAAAAAGACTGCCTGCCGGGTAAGCGCCATTAGGGCCATTGAAGCTAATAATTACACTATCCTTGCCGGTTTTTGGGTTGTAGCAAAATGCTGCACCATACCCTTTAGTCCCGCCAAACCATGTCAGGCCATATAATTTGCCGTTAGAGGCTTGTATAAGATTACCCAGCGGGTTACCATAAGTAAGTTCAATTTTTTTCCCATTAAAATGAGTGGGAGTATGGTCTTTTCCGGTTCCAATATCATATTGGAAAATGACTCCAAATCCTTTACTGCCGCCACCTGATGTCATTCCAATTGCACTGCCTGATGCAGCTGTTGGCCTCCGGTTTAGTGTTTGTGCATTTGATACAAACAATAGAATACAAAAACTTAAAATAGCTGCTATTTTTTTCACGTAGATATTAATTAATATTATTAGGGTTAAATAATATGAAATAAAAATAAGAAAATTCTGTATACAGGCTTATACCCTTATACCTATTACCAGAATATCATCTATCTGTTCGCTGTTTACTTTCCATTTTTCAATGAAATCATCCAGGTGTCTTTCCTGTTCGTTCATGGGAAGCTCACATATATCAAGTATGAGCTCTCTGAATTTTTTGGTGGTAAGTTTTTTTTGTTTTTCCCCACCAAACTGGTCGGCGTATCCGTCAGAGAAGATATAAAAAGAATCTCCGTGCTTCAAGGCCAGTTGATGCTCCTCAAAATCCTGATCTTCTTCTGAAAAACCTCCTATCGATCTTTTGGTGGCCTTTATTTCTTCCACTTGCTTTGTACCCTTTCTTACTATCCATATAGGGCGGTTAGCTCCGGAAAAAGAAAGATCCAATCCACCGGGGTTATATTGCATAGAGCAGATGGCAATATCCATTCCGTCCCGTGTACTGTCTCTGTCATTGGATTGGTGCAGTGCTGTTTTTATTCGCCTGTTCAATAACTTTAGTACCTCACCGGTATGTGGAGTCTCTTCTACTGCATCATTCAATTTTTCCCATCCGATCATACTCATGAATGCACCCGGAACGCCATGCCCTGTACAATCTACCGCTGCAATAAATTTAGTATTGTTCCTGTTGGCAAAAAAATAAAAATCTCCGCTTACAATGTCTTTGGGCTTAAAAAGCACAAAGCTTTCGGGTATGCTCTCAAGTATTTCTTTCTTTTTCGGAAGTATGGCCTGCTGTATTCGCTGGGCGTAATTTATACTATCGGTTATTTCATGGTTTTTTGTTTCAATAATAGTATAGGCGGCCTCTATCTTTTTGTTCTTAATATCCAGTTCTCGATTGGCTTTTTGTTTTTGTAAATTGCTGCGATAAGCAAAAATGGCAAAACCAATAACCAGTAACAGTATACCTGATACAGAGTAAATAACTATTTTCTGTTTTTTTACCGCTTCTGCCTGTATCGCGTCCTTCTTGTCCTGGTCGGCTTTTTCGGCGGCCTGTTTCTTTTCGAAATTATAATTCATTTCGGCCTGCACAGTTTTTTTTGTATTCTCTTTATTCGATATGCTGTCTTGATATTTTATAAAATCCTTGTAGTATTCAAGGGCCTTGCCTGTATTTCCTGTCAACTCCAGAGTACTGCTCAAAGTCAGGTATGAACTTGCAATATCATCAAGTGAGCCAATACTTTTAGCAAGGTCCAGGCTTTTGTTTTCAAATTCCAGCGCTTTCGGATAATTTTTTTGCATCTGGTAAACCTGACCAATACCACCAAGGCAAGCTGCAACGCCGTCCTTATTTCCTATCTTCTCAAAAATATCCAACGACCTACCAATATAATCTAAAGCTTTCGGGAAATCTTGCTGCGCATAATATATGCCACCTATATTTATAAGAGAAGTTGCAATGCCATTTTTGTCATTATGTTTTGTACGTATATCCAGCGCTTTAAAATTTTCTGCCAAGGCTTTCGGGTATTCTCCCTTATTACTGTATGTAAGGCCAATATTACTCTCTGCATCGGCTATATTTGTGGTGTCTTGCTTCTTTTCGCTTAATAAAAGTGCATTTCTATACTCATCAAGAGCTTTATCATAAGCTTTTTGCCCGCTGTAAACATTCCCAATGTTCTGGTAGGTTAATATCATGTTGCTGGTATCATTTGTCTCCTCCAATACGTTTAAAGCATTTAAATGCTCTTCAAGCGCCTTGGCGTAATTGCCCTGGTTGGTATATACCTTACCAATATCAATTTGCACCATGGCTATACCATGCTTATCTTTTATCTCCTGGTATATCATTGAGGCTTCTTGCAAGTAACCTAGGGCAAGTGAGTATTCACTTTCCTCATTATATACAAAACCTATTCTTTTAAGGGAGTTCGCAGTACCACTTTTATCCTTTAATTGTTTACGAATCGCTAGTGCCTTCGAGAAATTTTCCAGCGCTTTTTGATAATTCCCCTGATCTTCATATACGCTTGCCATTTGAGTGTACGCTAAAGCAATGCCACGTTTATACCCTTCTTTAGTTGCCAAGTTTAGGGCTTGGTGCGACATAGAATCGGCCATAATATAGTTTCCTATGTTTTCATATTGAAAACTGAGTTTATTTAAATAAAATGCACGGTTTGTATCGCTAACTGACTTTTTTAAGGCCATCGTTAACGAATCTATCTGAGAGTTTTGTGCAGAAGCGAAGTAGGGGGAAACCACACCAACCCCTGTAACAAAAAATGAAAATAAAAACCTATTAAGCCAAGACATTCGTTACAATTAAGATTATAAAAGTAATTTTTTTATGGTTTTCACTCATTATTGCGTGGTTTATGAAAGAGCCAGCAATAGTATACCTCAAATAATCAATAGCTTATGACACGCAACGTATATTCCGCTAGGCACCTCGAAAAAGGCGCGAAATAGCACCTTTTTCGCTTTTACAATTGTTAAGGGCTTTTCTCTCTGCCGTTTCGTAACAAAATTGCATTGGCAATTACATCGGCAAAACACCATCATTGAATTTAGTGATGTAGGGTTTTGAATTTTGCTCTTAGCCTCAGGGAAACCACAATAGCGTATTCTAATCGATTTCTCTTCCTCCACATGGTATTTCAATTAGATTTTAATGGTATTTTTACTGTATTCTATCACTCAATCTAATAATTTGAAATAAAAAAAGCAGAGTGCAGAAATTAATGAGCGTGCAGTTTCATAACCAAGTATTCCGGCCTTCTATTTCGCGATTTGCCGGTTTACTGGTATTTGGCTTGTTATATGCTTCCGGTATTATGGGGCAGAGCGCTCATAAGATAGACTCACTTCTTGCATTAATCAAAACCGAAAAGGCCGATACGAGCCAATTGCGTTTATATTCCGCTCTTTGCGATGCATGCGATGTTAAGGATAACCTGAAGTATGCTGAACCTTTAGTAAAACTGGCAGATAGTTTACTTTCTGTGGATAATTATAAAAGTGCCCGTAAATCTATTCTGGAGCAAAAGGCTAATGCTTTTTCCTGCATTATAGAGTATTACCAGAAGTATGAAGGAGGAGGTACTCCCAAAGCATTAATGTATCATGAAAAAATGCTTTTGATATACAAGGAAATTAATGATAATAAAGGCTTTGCTAAAACTATATATGATATTGGGTTTGACTATGCAAGGCAGGGCAATGTTATGAAACAACTGGAATATTACCAGCAGAATATAGAGTTATTAAATAAAATGAATTATAAAAAAGGCATGCAGCTGTTGTTGTCTCAAGTTGCAAGCATTTACATGGATTATGGGGATACTACTCAGGCTTTAGAGAAAATGCAAATGAGTTTATCTGTGGTCAATGAATTGAAGGATACAAGTTTGATTGGCAATAACCTGATTAATATAGGTATATTATATTCCAGAATTCATGATACTGCTAACGCACTGGATTATTTTAAAAAAGCAATAATACTATTTGAGAAAAAGAATAATGAAAAAGGCGTAGGAATCGCGTATTTTTATATAGGGCAGTTATATTTTCGACAAAAGAATTTTGCTAAAGCGCTTGAGTATTTTCAAAAGTATTTGCCCATTGTAAAAGGGCATAATAATTATATGACAAGCAGAGTTCTTCGTGCTATATGCCAGGTATATGAAAATGAGGCGAATTATAGTGAGGCTATCAGATATTGTAACGATGCATTGAATTCAATCAAAAATGGGGATTATGACATTGAAACTTCGAGAGGTCTTAGTCAATTAGGGTTGATATACTGGGATCAGAAGCAATATAAAACGGCAAAGGAATACATGCAACAATCACTTTCGCTTGCTATTAAAAGCGGGGAACTGACAAGTATCATGCTTGATGAAAAATGTTGCGCACAACTTGATTCGATATTGGGCGATTATAAAAGTGCCTACGCCCATTATCAGCAATATTTTATATATAGTGAAAAGTTAAACAAAGATGGAATTCATAAAGCGCTTGCGCAGGAAAATCTGCGGAACGAGTATGAAAAAAAGAAGGCCATAGAAAAGGCGGAACAGGAAAAAAAAGAAGTAATTGTGAAAGAAGAAAAACAGAGACAGAAAACAATAACTTATTTTAGTATTGCCGGCTTAATGCTTGTGTTGTTGTTTGCTACATTTATTTCAAGGGCTTATGTGCAAAAGAGAAAGGCTAATTTTCTGCTGGAAGATAAGAATAAGATAATTGAAGAAAAGAACAAGGATATTACGAGCAGTATTACGTATGCAAAAAGAATTCAACATGCCCGGCTTCCCAAGAGAAATGAAATTATGTCCGCGTTGCCACAAAGTTTCATTCTTTTTAAACCAAAGGATATAGTAAGTGGAGATTTTTATTTTTTTCATACTAAGGGAAACTCAGTTTTAATTGCAGCGGCGGACTGTACGGGACATGGAGTTCCAGGGGCATTTATGAGTATAATAGGCTCAGAGAAATTGAGCCTTGCTGTGGAGCAAAGTACTGATACTTCTCATATATTGAATTACCTTAATAAGGAACTCAAGAATTCCCTGCATCAATCTGAGGACAAAGAATCAACTCGTGATGGAATGGACATTGCAATATGTTCAATTGATATGAAAAGCCATATTGTAAGGTATGCAGGAGCTAACAGGCCTTTCTGGTTGATTCGTAAAGGTAAAAGCGAGATAGAAGAGATTAAGGCAACAAAAAAAGCAATTGGCGGATTTACAGAAGATGATCAACATTTTGATTCGCATGAGATAGAATTAGAGCAGGGAGATACATTCTATATATTTTCTGACGGATATGCAGATACATTTGGAGGGCCTAACCAGAAAAAGCTCACTACAAAGAATTTCAAGCAGTTGCTTATTGCAATCCAAGACAAAACAATGCCTCAACAAGAACAATATTTAGATGATCATATTGAGAAGTGGAAAGCAGGAGTAGAGCAGGTAGATGATATTTTGGTGATAGGAGTGCGCATTTAGCCCTGAAAAACACGAGGCGGAACTATTTTAATTATCCTTTATTCACAAGTGTACATCTTCGTGTCTATGAATCCTTCAGAAAAGCCGCCAAAATACTCACCAGCAAGGCGGTGAGGGTACATTGCAAACGCCACAGAAGCATTGGTATTCGCATACAAATGCCTACGTACATACACGTAAAATTAACATAATTTGGGTTGTGAATAAAAATCATTGTTATACTTACCATACTAATTTGGTCTGCACGAATTTTGCCTTAGGTGAAGGCCTAAAGAACGTAACAAAATATAAAACAAAAAATAATGAAAGCATTAGTACTTAGTGGCGGAGCAGTAAAAGGCTGTTACCAGGCCGGAGCCATAAAAGCAGTATTAGAATCAGGATTTATACCCGATATTATTTACGGCATATCTGTAGGTAGTTTGAACGGCGCGTTTATGGCCAATGAAGCTGGCAAATTAGTGGCATCGGGTAAAAAACAATTAACCGCTGATGATTGGGTAACCATTGCCAATGATCTGCAGCACTTTTGGTTTACCAATATTGAAAAACCAGCCGATATTGCTATACAACGTTCAGCGGTATCGGATGTGTGGGAATTGTTATGGAAAAAATTCAACGGGTTGTCGGACACTACACCCATAAATAAAATGATAGATAATATTGTTGATGTAACAGTTGCTAAACAATCGCCTGCAAAGCTTGTGGTAGGCACAGTAGATTTTTTAAGCGGCAACATGATATATGCCAGCCCTGGTGATGTTGATTTTATATCGTACCTAAAAGGAAGTATAGCTATACCAATTGCCATGCCACCAAGTATTTCGAAAAAGGGAGAGGTGTTGTTTGATGGAGGAACACGTGATGTAGCTCCACTGGGTTATGCTATTAACCAGGGTGCAGATAACATTATAGGCATTATTTGCCAGGCCGAACAACTTGATTCGGTGCAGGAGAATACAAATTTCAGCCAAGGGAATTTAATGCAACTTGCCGGACGTATTGAAGATATTATTGTGAACCAGAATGTGCAGAATGACTCGCAATGGATTTCATTTTTAAATAATGTGGTAACAGAAGCACGCAGCAAAAACCTGAACCTCGATACCTTGAAATCATACAAAATAATAAACCATCTACTTATTCAACCTGATAAAGATCTGACCATTGACATAAGCACGTTTACAGCGGCGCAAATTCAAGCCGATTATGAAATTGGTTACCAGTTAGCGCAAAACAAGCTGAAAGGATATAATGTAGTGGTGTAAAACTATTTTACTTAATATTAATTAGGCGTAAGCCACCAAAAGGCTCCTCATGAAAACATAGAATATCCGGATACTGATAAGCACGGTCTAAAATAAAGTAGTTTTTAGAATGGAGCCGAGCAGATTTTTTGAAGTCATTTTTAGCAAGCACTAGCATATTACCTTCTGCAATATCAGCAGGATAAGGAAATTCGCTATTCAAAACGATGAAGTCTTTGGTTAAAAACAGTTCTATAACAAACATGTGTAAATTGAATGATGACAGTAGCTTGCCTGAGCCTTGCGAGTAGCAAAACAGGGTGCTGTCAACTGAAAGGTAAATAGTGGAAGAATCAGCATTGTAGCAGATATTCGGATAGAAATGCATATGGGCAAGGTTTTTCGGTGTTAAAGGCGCTTTTGCTATTTCTGTTTTCCAAATTGTTTTTCCACTGATATAATCTATCTTGTTTAGAGAGAATATTCGTGTTGAGTCGGTAAAATTGTAAAACTCATCTAAAGAAAAAACAGCATGTTCTTTATCCGCCCTTACTGATCCAATTGATTGAAATTTTAATAATATTTTCCCACTGTTCATGTCAATAGAAATAAGTGTATCAATGTTAATAAAGTAAAACCCATTTTGGTAAATATTGAAGTGCTTCCTGAAATAAATGGTATCTCTCCTGGTACATTGCCAGTCAATATTATAATAATTGAAGTTCTTATTTGAGGCTGTTAATCTCCATATTTCTTTTTTAGTAGTCGCATTGTAGCATATATAAAAACTATCGGGTTTGACGATAATTTTGTTATTATAAGAATACAGTATACCATCGAAGCTGGGTATATTCATTGGGTTTATTGAGTCCCATAAGATTTTGCCGGTTGAAGCACTAAGCACAAACATTTTCTTTCCTTCGTAGCTTGAACTATATTTATCATAGGGAAACGTATATAGCAGAGAGTCGGCTATATATGTCTGCTTTGTACATAAATAGCTGTTTGTTTGGCACATCCATAAGGCCGCACCGGTTTTAATGTCTCTGCAATATAAAATACCATGAGCAGTATAGTAGATTTTATTGTTCCATACAATAGCAGAAGAATTGTAAAACCAGTTGTCATTTTCCCAACTTATTTTCCATAAGGTTTTCCCTGTTTTAATGTTAAATGCTCTAAGGTGTTGGTAGGTATCTGAAAGTAGTTTTTTCTGTGATTCTTCAACAGCAACTGTTCCAGAGACATGCAATGGATAGAATTCACCTGTTTCATCGTAACCGCCGATTTTCCAGACCGGATGGCTGAATGCTTTAATGAATTTATTCGGTTTTGGCTGGGCGCCGACTAACAGGGTTAAAAAGTATAACTTAAATAGCAACAGTTTCTTCATGACTTTTCTGGTGATATACTTATAATGCAAAAACTTCAAAAAGATACAATAATTTGAGGAATAAATAAAATCTTTAGTCGTTAGGGATATTCAATATTTCTTGGTGGTGTAAAACAGAAAACCCCTTTCCGCAAGGGAAAGGGGTTTTCATAGAAGAGAAGCAGATTGCTTTAATTCAACCTGTCATCGTCTGTGTAGTGAGATTCGTGTGTTTCAAGCTGGCTCTTCTCAGCTTCATCTAGTATGGCATTAGTATAGTTTTTTAACTGTACCCTTTCCTGACCTTGTGGCTGCGAAAGGTAAACCTCATTGCTTATGCGGTACTCACGAGGTTTTTGCCCTGCTTCAGGTTCAATGGTGTGCAGGTAGCCCCAGGAAAGACCTTTTTCTTTTTGCAAAAGCTTCAACGCTTCCTGTTGTGCCTGCAGTACAGGTTTAAAGGAATTGTAGAACTCTTCCGTGCTTTCCATACGTTGTGAAAGCGGATGCGCTGCCGAAACAATGTGCTGCACGCCTGCTTCCTTTGCACCTTCAATCATGTTGCGGGTAATGTCAACGTGTTCACGCGGATTCTTTAAGGTAGGCTCATAGGTGAAAACAGCAACATCATGCCCGCGCGAATGTTTGCTCACATCTTCTTTCCTTCTTCCATCACCCCTTACTACTTTCAGGTTAGGGTGTTTTAATTTGAACTCATTTTCGTTACTTACAATTGCAGTAACAGAGTGACCTCTTTTCAGGGCTTCTTCAGCCAGGCGTGTTCCCACTTCTCCTGTGGTTGTGAACAACGCTATCTTTTGTGTGTTCATAATACTTAGGGTTTTAAAAATTAGAACTTTTGTTGATTTCGAATGCAAGGTATACTCGTTGCAAAGGTTTTGTTACAAATTTTCTGTCAACAATATGAAACTATATTTTAAAACAAAAAATGAGTAGACGAAAATTTTTCACTGAAAATAAAAAACTGACCTTCTGCTTTACGCAAAAAAATGTGAATTTTTTCTTGCTGTCGACCCTTACTGTTTGAAGCCATTTTGTGCCATAATTGCAACGACAGTAAATAAGGGTGATCCGCATTTTTGTTACAATGTGCTGGTTATAAATAGCATGTGGTATTGAACTCAACTCCTTCCGGGATATCACTTTTAGTAAATGGAGTTATTTTTTTGTATAATTTAGCTCAATGTTTATTTTAAAATGAGAGAAAAATTACTGTCTTATCCAGCAAAATTACTGGAACTACTTATAAACACAAGACTTTTTAAAACAATCATTTCAAGTTACTTTCTATCTACCCTCGCTTTAGTTGCCATTGTTGTATTTTGGAGCTTTCCTTCATATGATGTGGTATTGAGGACAAATGAAATGGGTAATAATTGGGATGCCGTTTTTATACAAGGAGCACAACCTTTTGTAAATCATCACACAAACCATTTATATGGTCCGCATAGCGATAATATAGCGTTTAGATTTGTGCCTGCAGTTATATTGAATTTCTTACACATATATACCGTAATACCCGGTTTAATATTTCAATTTTTCACACTAGTACTCTTTTACTATTTATTAGTACTCGTTTTTAATAGTTTTTTTAATGACAGGGCTAAATCATTTATTTTTATTTTACCTATCTGTTTTGTAGTTGCAGGGCATGTTTATGGTTCCGATTATAGGGGCGTATTTGATACACTTTCATTAGACTTTCTTTTAATGGTGCTTTTAGCTCGCAAAAAAATGTATGTCATAGTTCCTTTGTTACTGGCTTATTTTTCAGATGAAAGAGCACTGATTGTATCGCCTGCTATATTCCTTTTTAACATGATTGACAATAATAGCTTTGATGACTTTAGATCTATTTTAAAGGGCGCTTTATTTTCCTCTAGTATTTGTTTATTTGTTTCCTGGGGCGTATATTTTGTAATCAGGTATAGTTTACATAATGCTTTTGGTTTATATACGGGAACCGGAGCTGAGAATCTTTTCTTCGCACAGATAAATAAGCTTTTCAATACTTTTTATATAGGATTAGAAGGTTTTATTATCCCTTTTGTTTTAGTTGTTATTGCTTTATTTAGAAAACGCATTTATATGTTCCCTACTTTGCTCATTATGACTTTTTTGTTATTGCTCTTTATTTCACAGTCATTGGTTGATCGTAACAGAAGCATGTCCTATGATATATTAATTCTCATATTGATCCTGATACTACTAGATAAACTCTTCCCAAAGGAAGAAGCTTTCAGGATAGTGGCATTAGTTATACTTATAAATTTGGTGTACGATGATTTTTATCCGCTACTTCCGCAGTTATATAGAATGAAATTTATAACGCACAGTATTTAAAGACCAATACTACGTAGTATGTTATTGGTTTAGGCGGCACAAATCTAAACTAAGGTAATTTTCAGATGAATTCCTTTAGTATCCTGGCAATATTTTCAGCATCCAGGCCCGATAATTTTTGATGAAAAGCCTGATCACCATATAATTTACCGGGATATCCTTTAGCGAAAAGAGAAATAAACCTTTTTGGGTTTATCTGTTTTTCAAGGAGGAAGCTTCCGATTTGCTGCCCTATTCCACCCAGTGATATATGCTCTTCTACCACAAGTATATTTTCACATTCGGCCATTTTCTTATACATATAATCATCAACGACTAAAGGTAAAGAAACAAGTGAAAAGAGATTGAATTTATCTTTTAATCCACTTGTTGACAGGGCATCAAGAACATTATTTGCAATCGGACCAAGTGTAATTATTATTCCTTTTGCATTATTATTTTCAAAAATACAGTTAAAAGAACCGTGCCTTGTTGGCTTAACCGGTGATGGTTTACCAAGCCCTAGTCTGATGTATGCTGGTTTTGATTGCGCAACTATTTCGGTAAGTAAAGGCTTTATATCATCATTGAAAGCAGGCACCCATGTCCCATTGTTTTGCATGCCACTCAGGCATGCTATATCTTCAAGTGCATGGTGCGATGAACCCATAATGCCATATCCATACCCTCCACCATTTCCTATAAGGAAAACCGGAAGAGCATGAAAACAAACATCGTTACGAAATTGTTCGAGGCATCTATACACAATAAAAGGAGCAATGCTGTAACAAAACACCTTATATCCTTTATAGGCCATTCCTGCTGCAGCGCTTACCATATTCTGCTCTGCTACGCCCATATTAATAAAACGATCTCCTAATTTTTCCTGTAGCCCTTCAAAAGCATTGTATCCAAGATCACCCGTGAGGAATAATATACTCTCATCTGAAGTTGCAAGTTCCTCAATTGTATTTGAAAACGTTTTTCTCAAAAGGAAATATTATACAAGTTTCTTATAGAAACCTTCATAATTAAGCAGCTTCAAATAAGTATTTGTCCGGGAATGAATTTCTTTTATTTCCTGGGTACTGAGTTCTTTGGCGGTTTTTAAATTCACCTCAGCAGTTGGTATCCTTATTGTTCCCCAAGGGTAAACTTCCTTAAGTTTTTCTCCATTCCAACTTGGATAAGCAAGCGTTGAGCTTTTACTGATCCCCATCTTTGATAATACTTTACCAAGCACTTCTGTAGGGTTTTCAATAATATCTTCAAACCTAACTATATGGTAGTTGTTCGGATATTTCTCTGCAAAAAGTAATGACTGGTATTGGCACAATATCCACCCTGTTATGTAATGAGCCATAGACAAAGGCACCGCTCTCTTTTTGGTGTCTGCATATGCTGAAAAAGGATTTCTTATTACGTGTAAAACATGCCCATTCTTACCATAGTCTGAGATAATTTTATCCCCATCAATACCTATTATGGGGCTATATCCTACATATGCTTTTTCCTTTCCGCTATGGTTGTAATTCTTCCACGATTTAAATGTAGACCTGAAGAATGCTTCAACAGCATTGGCTCTTGTTAATGGTTTGTTTTTTAAGAAAAGAACAAATTCTTTTTTCCTGTCTTTGTCATCTAATCTAAAGTCAGCCCCTTTGAATTTACTGCTATTAGGTGTTTTCGACCGAACCTTACCTTCCTCATCAATTATCATTTCATACATTTCTTCAGCAGCAGCGGTGCCGGGAAAAAGAGGCCAGCGATATTTTAAAGGATACATACTTGAAAAATAATCATTCACATATTTAGTTCCCGGCTGCGACTCAAATGGGTATACGAAAAGCTGAGGATGCCCATCAATAAGCCTGTGGGTGGTATTGCCTCCATTCTCATACATTGCGGAGATCATTATCATTTTGTAAGGAGTACTTGACATAGTTTTTAATTTATTGATTATTAAATCGGTATTATTTACTTAGAAGTATAAAAAACAGTTGTTTCAATTTCACTAACCGGTGCTGTAGTTTCATAATAAAATCCCTTGCTTACAGAACTATCTATATAATCTATTCCAAAAACCTGATTCCCGAAAGGCCATTCTATTTTTCCGCAAATTTTCTTTTCAGTGAGCGAGAAAGCAAATATACTACATACTTGTTTCGTATTGCTAATACCCGGTGCATACTGTCTGAATTTAGGTAATACCCTTGAAACACCAATAAAAGCAATATCCTTGTAAATACAGAGGCCTCTTGTCCATCCAGGCAGTGTCGCAAGTATCTTAAATTTTCCGTTTTCAATAAGGCCAAATTCACCATACCCACTATTGTTTACGTATATTTTTCCCTTATAAAGCTTGGCTGAATGCGGGCGGGTAAGGCCCTTTACAATAGGCTCACCTGTTCGGCCCGAAAAAATAACTCCCTTTTTATCCACCGGATAATCTGCTTGCCCCGGCCGTTGTTTAATTATCTTGGAACCTGATGCAGTAAAAAAGGAGCTATTAATTGATTTTCCTGCTGCAATTGAATTAAGTTGTATGTAATTGGCATTGGTTAAAGGATTTCCCTTCTTGTCTTTAATACAGTTAGGGAACCATGTCAAATCTTCCTCTGAGCTTTTCCCCCAATCTACTTTTATTACACCATTCATTCCAACTGAATTGGCGTATAGATCCTTGCCAATAATGGCAAGATCATGAAAATAATAACAACCGGGATAGAACTTTATCCGTGAAGGCAAAAGATAACCTGTGTGCAAAGGTTTTATTTTGGTTTCTTTTCTGGGAATGCTTGTTATTGAGGGGCAGAACTCTATTAACTGATTGGGGTTTCTTGTTGCTGCGATATATACTGCATTTTTCTTTCTGTCAACCGCAATACCAGAAGGGTGAGGGAGTGGCATAAATGTTTGAGAGATCCCTTTCGAACCTGAATAAAGGGCCATTGCCATATTTTCATACTCACGGGTTACTAATAAAGTAATACCAAGCCTTCTGAGTAAATGAACAAATCCTGTATCAGGTATATTGGTTAATGAATCAGCAGTGATGCCGGAATCAGCAATTGATGACGAAATAACCTGTAGGGGATTACGGAAGGCTTCATTCTGTTTCTTCCATATACGTTCAGCGCTCCTCATATTATCTTCTTTAATTTAAATAAGCCCCAGTACATCTTAAATGCTGAACGTATGTTGGTTGTGCTTTTACCGCTGATTCGAGTAGTTGATATAACAGGTATTTCAATTATCATCATTTTGCTTTTAAAGCACCTAGCCATAATTTCTGCATCTATCAAGTCATCGTCTGAAACAATTTCGAATAGATCAAGCATTTTTCTGGGAATAATTTTTGGCGTACCATTTACATCCCAAACAGGGGTTTTGAAAAGAAACCTGTTCCCAAAATTATAAAGTATTGAACCAAACTTCCTGAAGAAACTTTCTCTTACAATACGGGTGGCTTTTATAATTGCTTTGTCATTTATTTTAGCGTATTTTAACATTAGGATCAAATCGTCAATATTGGTTCTTGCTGAATTAGTGTAGCAAATAAACTCACCTGTAGCAACCGATACGCCATATTTAACTGCCCTGCCCCATCCACCTTTTTCAAGATAATGAATTTTAATTCTGGGATCATGTTTTGAGAGATCTTCTAATATTTTTTGCGAATTATCTTTTTGCCCATTTATAACAAATATCAATTCCCATGGGTCACTTAGCAAACTAAGGGCATTTACATAGGTTTCATATAATAATGAAATCTGGTTTTCCTGTTTATATGCGGGAAGTATAATGGAGTATAAATTGTTACTCATATTTTATTTGTCCAATTCCAGTAAGCATTATCAAAACCAACTTCATGTTGCCATGCAATAACTTTTTTTAACCCTTCTTCCAATTCAATTCTGTATTTCCACTTGAGCTCTTTTGCAACCTTTTCCGCATTTGCGTACCAATCCGGCACATCCCAATTCCGGTTTTGCATATTGCCAAACAAGGGGTCTTCATTAATATTGCAAATGTTTTTTGTCTTAATAGCTAATTCGCGTATAGTAGTTTTATTACCTGTACCAATATTAAATGATTGGCCTTTGATGAGGTTACTTTCGGCATTAGCTGCAGCTGCAATAAAAGCAGCAACAACGTCTGTAATATATATAAAATCTCTTGAAATATCAGGTTGTACAAATGGTGGAAATTTGTTTTTACGGGCATGCGAAATCAGAACAGGTATAAGTCTGTCAGGTTCTTCCCATGGACCATATACGGAATAGAGGCGAAGATTGATCACCGGAAGTTTTTCAATAAGGCCGTAATATTTTAAAGCAGAAGAAATGGCGGTTTTTGAAACTGCATAATGACTATTGGGCATTAGTTCAGCTGTCTCACTCGGAGCTGCGCTATTTATTCCGTATTCAGAACTAGAGCCCGCATACACGTATGCGGAAAAGCCTTGTTTTTTCAATATTTCCAACATATCAATGCTGGAATTAAAATTAGTTTGGTATGTTTTTTTGTATTCTGTTTGCTTGGGGTAGGCTCCGTAGGCCGCAAGATTAAAAATTGTCTTAGGCTTAAGATTTTCAATAACTTCTTTTAACTGCGTAAAGTCATTTATATCGCATGATAATAAATTGGTCATTGGCACATGAGATGCGCTGAGTCTCCAATTATTTTGATGATCCTGAGATATACCATATACATCTTTTCTATGTTCAAGAATTGCAAGCAATAGGTTTATACCAATAAAGCCACCTGCGCCAAAAACTGCAATTGGCCCTGGCAAAGAATTTAATTGCTTTACCGAATCTTCAGAAATAGAATAAGGAGAATTCATACTTAGCTCAAGTAATTTTTTTCAATTTCCAGCTTAGCTTTTTCAAATTGCTCCCCATTCATTGGTAAATAGTGCCATGCCATCTCATTTTCCATAAAAGACACCCCCTTACCCTTGATTGTATTCGCAATAATAAGTTTAGGCCTGCCATTTTTTAGTCCTTTTAACTCATCTATAGTTTCAACTATTTTTGTTACATCATGGCCTTCAACCTCTCTCATATCATATCCCAAGTTCTTCCATAAATCTGGCGCTGCGGTATCTCCTAATATATTTTTTGTATTGCCAAAACCCTGTATTCCGTTACGGTCAATAATTGCAATCAAGTTATCCAGTTTGTGGGTTATTGCAAAATGAGAAGCTTCCCATGTTGTACCCTCATTAGTTTCTCCATCACTCATAACAACATATACATACCCATCTGTTTTTTTCATTTTGTTGGCTTTAGCAATACCACAACCTATAGGTAGTCCATGACCAAGTGAGCCGGTAGCAAAAGGTATGCCTGCATGTTTACCTGCTGCAGGATGTGCCGGTAATGATGTTCCGTTCTTATAATAAGTCATTAATTGCTCATCGGTAAGCTCACCCTTATAATTAAGGCAAACGTATAAAGCACCGGCAGCATGGCCTTTTGATAATATAAAGTCATCAGATTCAATCTTTCGTAAAATCAAAGAGGCAATTAGAATATCAATGCAACTTAGGGAGCAACCTATATGCCCCGCATTTGCCATTTTATATAAATCAAGCATTTTCAGTCTTAATTTACCTTGTAAGCTCTTTAATGTAATAGATTCATGCATTTACTAATACTTAAACGTGAGTAGGTCAACTAAATATGCTTTAGAGCTAATCATTAAGAAATACCGCTTGTAGTTATTCTGTATTCTGTAAATATAAGACTTTATGCTTAGAAAAATAGTATGAAGATTGATCTTCTAAACAAATAGCCCTGACGGTATATAAAAGAAAGAGGGATCATTTCCAATTTTTAAAATGAATAAAGTGTGAAGCGTAATTTCATTCGTGTATTTCAGGATGAGAATGGACCGAAAGCACTTGGAAACCCAGCATCACCATAGTCGTCGTTAGTAACTTGAGCCGTAGGAATGGAGCAGGATTAGTAAAGATCCTCTCATATATTTTGCTAATTTTGATATTCACTCGCCCACTGGTTTAGGCGATATTAGAAGTGCATAAAAAATGAAGACGCGTAATAAAAAAGAAATATATATTATAGTAGGTATTTCTATTGTATTCTATTTCGTTGTCAGCTTTCTCTTGCCAACTTTCCACTATTATGTAATTGAGGGCCACCAGGGTTTAGATACCAGTGGTTATATTGAAGCTGCGAAAGAGATGTATCAACAAGGTTTTAAAGCTAACATTGAAAGAGGGGAGGGGTACCCACTGCTTTTAGGAATACCCTGCGTTTTTAAAGCTGACTATAGCACTATTATTTATTGGGGTGTGTTTCTGAATTTCATTGCCTGGATATTCACTTCTATCCTCATATTCAAAACACTTAATTTGTTAACAGGTAATAAAAAGATTGCTTTACTTAGTGCATGTATATTTTGCATTCTGATAGGTAATATAGAATACGTGAACTTTGCCCTCTCTGAAACCATTTACACTTTCATTCTCACCCTCATAGCTTATTTTACCGCAAAATATATAGTAACTGAAAATATTACTTCACTTGGCTGGGCGTTTTTTATTTACTGTTATTCAATAATCACAAGGCCCATTCTGATGGTTTTGCTACCCGTGTTGCTTTTCCTGATTTTAGTACATGTAATAAAAAAAAGAAACAGCATTGGTTTTAAAAAAATGAGGACATTTTTAATGATCATTTTATCAGGCATTACTATTATACTGGGGCAGATGCTGCTGATGAAAAAAGACTATGGAACATTTACACTTTCAATCGACGGTCAGAAAACAGTATATGTCTACATAGGTTCATATGTACATTCCATGGAAACAGGGGACGACTTACATCTTGAAAAAAATAGAAGAGGAAAAGAATATTGGAATTATTTTAACAAAGGTGAATGGGATAGCATAAAATACATGACCAGTAATGATATGTGGCACAATGTGAAATATAACAAAATAAAATTATTCAAAGCGCTATGCATTGATATTTACTTTAACTCAGCGCAAGGTGGTGATTTTGCAATATCACAAGACAATGATAAAGCATTGCAGGTATTTAGAAATATGTGTACTACAGTTTCGGGTTATATGAATCTTTTAATTTCTTTCATAGCTGGCGCCCTTATCGTTCTTGTTTTTCTATTGCGACGAAAACTTAAAAACAAGCTGCTTTTATATTGTATTTTACTTTGGATAATACCTGTCGCATTAATACTTATATCAGGCATAAGTTTTTGGCAGAATAACAGATTTCATATACCAATTCCACCATTGGTATTAATTAATATTGGGCTGCTTATTTCAGTGTTAACAGGAAAAGCAACACAGTCTGCAGATATTAACTCCCTCTCACAGAGTTGACTAAGAAGTTATAAGCCAGGAACCCTTACCGGGCGTAAAGTTTTTTAGATTCTTTGCAGTGAAATGTAAATGGCTCACAATTTAAGACTACCTTTGTACCGGGTAAGTATTCCTTGTCAACAGTGGCGACTACTCAGTTCGCCGGACCCTACGGAAATTCATAATTTTTTTATTCCATTAATATGCTACGACACAGGGCAGATATTAAATCGCTTATTTACATGGCAATAACCACAGGGTTGCTTATTGTTCAATGGAACCTTAAATCATTGAATCCAATACTTTATGTATGGTGCCTTTTTATGGCGGTTACAGTAGCTGTTATGGCTCATAACCATAACCATTTGCCAATGTGGAAGAACAAAACATTGAATATGCTCACCGATTGGTGGCTGACTTGTTTTTATGGGTTTCCTGTTTGGGCCTGGATACCTACACATAATAAGAACCATCATAAGCTAAATAATAAGCCTGGTGACTATACCATTACTTACCGTGTAAGTGAGAGGAATAACCTGCTTACACTTTTGTCTTACCCCTCAATAAGTGGATATTTTCAGCAAATTGTTCTTAAGGCATACCTAAAGGAAGTTAAAGCAGTATCGCGGAAGCAGTATTATTTATGTATAACTCAAATTGTAGTATTGGTGTTATTTGTAGGTATTGCGTTGTTGCTAAACTGGAAAAATGCATTGTTATATATTATCATCCCTCAACAAGTATCAACCTTCAGCGTGCTTATATTTAATTATGTTCAGCATGTACATGCCGACGAGGAATCAGACATAGATCATTCAAGAAATTTTATGGGAATAATTAATTTCCTTCTTTTTAATAACGGATTGCATACTGCACACCATAATAAGGCCGGGCTGCATTGGAGTAAAATACCAGCCGAACACAAAAAGATTGAGCACCTGATTGATCCACAACTGATTGAGAAAAATGGATTCTGGTGGTATATATTCAAGGCATATTTCCTGGCATTATTCATTCCCCGCTACCGCACCAAGACAAAGCACCTGCACAATAAGGCATAGGAACGCTAACGTATCAGTCGGGCACCCTAAGGAAAGGGTTGTAACATGTTAATCAATATACTGCACCACTACTTTCTTTTCAAGTATACAGAGTAGGAGGAAGACCTTGAAATAATTTTCAATTTTCAGCCATGGCCTTTTCAATTCTGCTATCAGGGAAGATCCAAACTAAGGCAACTACCAGGAACATGGCTTCTGAGATATAAGTATTTTTAAAAGCGACTGGAATTGCTGCAACGTATAGCACTATACTGATATATGCTTTTATTTCCTGGCGCTTCATTGCTTTCTTCATAGGCTCACTCCAGGGATTATGCTTTTCAATTATTTTTAGCAATATGGTATACATAAATCCTGGTATAAGAAGCGCTATGGCATATACAATTACTGGTTCAGGTGCAAAGTCAGTTTCGCTTACCCAGCCTGTTACAAAAGGTATCATGGAAAGGAAAAACAAAAGATTTAAATTAGCCACCAGTACAGTACCTGTGACTTTATTGGCGGTATGTAACAGGTGATGATGGTTGCTCCAGTAATTTGCCACAAACCAAAAACTTTGCAAATAGCAAAACATAATGGGTATTTGCGGAAGCAGGTCTTTAAATGTATTGCCATGCGGTGCTTTTATATCAAGTACCATTATAGTTATTATTATGGCAAACATTCCATCACTGAAAGCTTCAAGTCTTCCCTTATTCATGAAAAATTATTGGTTTTTTTAATGCAATATATTATTTTTTTTGCATTGCTTATATTTCAGTAATATAGATCGTACAATTATTTTTCAGCTTGTTACCTGAAAAATACACTAGCTAAAGCAAATGTGTTTATGCTGTTACTGCAGAATCCTCTTTTACAGGCAGCATAATACGAAATGTAGCACCTTTTCCTAATTCACCTTCGGCACTCACTTTACCGCCATGCTTAACAATAATACGTTGAACAATAGCAAGCCCCACACCGGTTCCTTCAAACTCCTCATCTGTATGAAGCCTTTGAAAAACGCCGAAAAGTTTATCTACATAACGCATATCAAATCCATCTCCGTTATCCTTTATAGTATATACTAACTGATTGTTCTTTATTTCTGAAGATACTTCAACTACGGGGTCACTCTTTTTTGATGAATATTTTATAGCATTCGATAAAAGATTGAATAGTACCTGTTTCATAAGTGCATAGTCTCCTTTTGCCGGATGTAACCTGGAGATATTTACCGTCGCTTTAGCAGACCCTGTGTCCTTCAGTTCAGCATGCACGGCATGGATTAGCTTATCCATATCTATAGGTGCTTCCTTCAGCGACCCTTTTCCAATTCTTGCGAATGCCAATAGGTCATCGATCAGAGTACTCATTTTTTGAGCATTATGCCTTAAGGCACCTACTATTTTTTTGCCATCGTCATCAAAAGTTGACTTATAATCATCTTCAAGTATTTTGGCATACCCGTCTATTGCCCTTAATGGTGCTCTAAGGTCGTGTGCAACGGTATATGAAAATCCTTCAAGTTCTTTATTAGCTACTTCCAATTGTTGTGCATACTGTTCTATAACAGCATGTTGTTTTACTATTTCCGAAATATTTATAAAAAAAGATATGAGATATGTTTCACCATTCATATCCATTCGCTCTATCGAAGATATGGTATGAACAGGCGTTTTATCTTTGGTAATACATTTTATGTATTCATTCTGCCACCTGCCTTTTTCCTTTATTACAGAACCTACCCGTGTAGATTCTTCAGGCTCAAGTATTCCAATCTCAACCGATGTGCGGCCAATTATTTCCTGTTCAGAAAACCCAAAAGTCTCTATGAATTTTTTATTCGCCCTTACGTAAACTCTTCTTAGTGGGTCAGTTGAGGTCATGCTCATGCAAATAGGGCTGTTATTAAATAATGTAATAAAGCCTTCCCTGCTTTCTTTAATAAGCTGTTTAGCTACTTCCAGGTCATCAATGCTGATGTTTTCAGAAAATATATCCATACTAATATGTATTATATATGACTGAGCTCCTGTAAGCCTGTCTTATGTTGGTAAGAAAAAGATACCTACTCGGTAATTGTTATTTTGGTAATAACATCTCCTTGTTTTATTTTATCTATCACATCAAGCCCATCAACAACCTTACCAAAACAAGTGTGTTTTCTGTCGAGGTGTTTTGTGTTTGTGCGGCTATGGCAAATAAAAAATTGGGAGCCACCGGTATTTGGTCCTGCATGGGCCATACTAAGTACACCTTTATCGTGGTATTGGTTCTCGCCTGAAGTTTCGCATCGTATGGTATAACCAGGTCCGCCGGTTCCGGTACCTAATGGGCAACCGCCTTGTATTACAAAATCAGGTATTACCCTGTGAAATTTAAGTCCGTCGTAAAAGCCTTCCGATGCCAATTTAACAAAGTTAGCTACTGTTCCGGGCGCATCTTTCTCATAAAATTCTACTTTCATGGTACCCTTTTCTGTTTGAATTTCTGCCTTTTTCATTGGTTTCGTTTATGTTAAAATATTATATCTGTTTCAAAAATACTGATTTAAACTTTTCGAACTGCTGGACAGCGGTTTATTTTTCTGTTGCATGCACATAAAAAAGCCCCGGCATTGCCAGGGCTTTTTTATGTTACTTAATTATAATTACCTATTGCTTTACAAACTTTAGTGTTTGAGAAGAATTTGCAGTTCTTATTTTAACCAAATAGTTGCCGGCCGCTAGTCTGCTTATATCTATTGGCAGTACTTCTCCATTACTGATCGTAGTGTTCTTACTTATTACAACCTGACCCGCCAGATCAACTACATCTATAGTTGCGTCCTGGGTATTACCTGAGTTGAATGTCAGGTTAAGTGTTTGTACGGCCGGATTTGGATAAGCCCTAACTGAACCTTGGGTTGAAATAGTTCTTACACCCGTAAGTATCTCGATCTTAACAGTAAAGGTTGCAGTATCTGAACAACCACTAAGAGTAGCCGTTACTGTATAAGTTGTAGTTGCACCAGGCGATACCTTAATACTATCGGTTGACTGTCCGGAAGGTGACCACAGGTAACTGGTAGCTGTGCCCGATGCAATCAAAGTATCTACACTGCCGAGCATAATACTATCCTGCCCTGCAACATGTATTGTAGGGTGCGGACCAACTAAAATTGCATTTGTAGTAGTACTACTGCCCGAGAAAGAATTAACCATAGCTGTATAGCTGCCACCTGTTTTAACACTGTCGGTCATTTTAATAATGTTACTGTATTTCTCGACAGTTCTATTATAGTTGCTCAAAGCATATACATTACCACTGGCATCGGTAGTAAAATAAAAGCTGGTAAACATACCCGGTAAAATAATGCTATCGATAGGATGGGTAGAAGCATTTGAACCCGGAGAATATATATATATAACAGAGCTATCCTTACTGTTACTGTAAATTGCATTCTCTACATATACATATCCGTTACCATCAACGGTAACATTACCCAGAAAATCAGCGTTGGTCAGTTCATCTTCCGCTACTATAGAAGCATTGGTAGAACTAGTAGAGCCTTTAGTGTATTTAAGCACATCATTATTTCCAAAGTCAGATACAAAAAGATTGCCTGAGTTATCAACGTATAAGCCACCTGGTCTATTTATACCTGTTTGCGCTACAACGGTACCTTTGCTATTACCCGCAGGGTAATACCAAACTACATCACTGTTGTTATCTGATACATAAATATTATCTGCATTATCTACAAATAAATATTCAGGGTTACTGAAGCCGGAAGCTACTAATGTTGGAGATGTTGTAGAATCCGAACCTACAGGGAATTCATACACTTCTTGATTGTCACCGTCTTCTACAAAAAGGTTACCTTTAATATCTACTTTAATATCTGAAATAATTGAAATACCGTTTTTGGCAACAGTAACACCCGGAGTACCTGCAGTTGCGCCTTTAGGATATTTAAAAACCTGAGATTGATCTCCTACATATACATTGCCGGCAGTATCTATGGCAACACCATGTGAATTTCCATCAATTCTGTCTTGTGCAACAACGATACCTGCATTCCACTTTGCGGTATCGGTAGCTACTGCTACACCACCGTTTTGCCATTGTATAAGAACAGGTAAAGGGTTGCCACTGAATGTTAAATTAGCAGGTATGCAACCTCCACCCGAAATGGTAGGAGCAGAATATAGAGTTAGGTATAAATTAACTATGCTATCGCAACCTGCAACACTGGTAGTATCGAAAGCATAATGGCCACTGGCTGTTTCGGTAGTACCTTTAAATTTATAGGTACTTGCATACGTGCCAATATTAATAGCACTTGCAGCTGAATGGTTAACTCTTGCCCTTAACTGTATAGTACTATCACAACCTGTTATTTTAGCTGTTAAGGTATAAGTGTAGATGCCGGTTTGTATAATTGAATCACCATACCACTTGATGTAGTTACAAACTGTTGCATTTGTATCGGTAGTGGTAGGGTAATTAATGGTAAGGTTAACATGTATAACACTATCACATGTTGCATGGTTAGGTATGGTATCTGTATACATACCTGAAGTGGTCCATGTATATTTACCGCTTGGGGAGTTATAGCTGCTGCAAGCACTAGGTGAAATGAACGATTCTGTTTGACATGTGTTTGCATAAGCGCCCATATTCACTAAAGCACTTTGTATAATTGCAGTTACTGCTGTAATATCGGTAGTTACACCTGCAGGTATGGCGCTAACGTTACCCGCACCAATAGCTGCAGAGCCGGTTACCAAATGCAAGCCATCATCGGCTGTCATCCAAACAGCATCGGCGCCTTGTGCACCTGTCTTATTGGCATCATTCACAAATGGATCTTGTGTACCTTTAATGTTACCTGTTCCGGCAATAGTAGTCTGGGTATAGCAATATGTTAAAGTAGCAGAACCGCCAATATCTGATTGTATGCTACCTCCTATTGTATTACCCCAGAATACCGTATTAATAATAGTTGCAGTAGATGTGCTGTTAAAAATTGCTCCGCCATTTAAAGAAGTATTATTATTACTGAATGTTGCATTGGTGATTGTCGGAGATGAGGTATATTCATTAGCCATCGCTCCACCTTGACCACTAGCTACGTTATTATAAAATACTACATTAGTAAGTGTAGGTGATGCGCCTGCATTATACATTCCACCACCATCGTCACCCGCACTATTATTAACAAATACAATATTGGTAAGTATTGGTGATGCACCGGAGTTCGACATTCCTCCGCCATTGCTACCGTTATGTTTATTATTAATAAATACTAAATTAATAAGCGTTGGCGAAGAACTTGTATTATTCATTCCACCACCAATTCCGCCTGTAATAACAAAACCATCAAGCACAGCAGCATTGGTAAGGGCATTGCTTGTGTTATCTATTACAGGTGCACCATTGCCTTCTAACACGGTGGTATCGCCTAATTGTAGATTACGCTGTGCAAGCCCGGTTTCAGTTCCTGCAAAACCGCCATATATTTTCACATTATCTTTCATGGTGAAAGATTTGCCGCTGGCCGCTTGGTATGTACCCTGAGCTACCAAAATAGTATCGCCTGTCATGCTTGAATCAACTGCATTGGCAAAATTGGTGTACGCTGTTGCCCAACTCATACCATCAGCACCACTTCCGTTTGGACTAACATACATTAAGTGAGTTAAGGTAAGGTTTACATATACAATGGTACCACAGGCCATAGTATCTACATGATAACCACTGGTCGTCCATTTATGTTTTCCGCTTGGTGAATAGTAGGTATTAATAGCAGTAGCAGTAACATTACATGAGTCAGATCCTCCTGTCCAGGTAACCGGACCTGTTATAGTAGCATTTGATGCGGTTCCTACTCCACCCAAGTTATTAAGTGTAGTACCCGCATTTTCGCTCATGTTATAATATACATCCAGGTTAGGTTCGCTGCCGGTAAAACAAGTATACTGGTCGGCCATAACCTGTGCCGCTGACCTTGCTCCACCTGACCATATTAATACCCTGTCAAATCCTGAATTGGCAAAGGTGGCATTATCTGCACGGTCACCAATAGTAATATTGCCAATATTTGCTACAGAGTATGCACTAAAAGTTGCTTGCTGCACACCGTTTACATAAACGTATGTATGGCCACTGGTTGCATCCCATGTAATTGCTATGTTGTACCATTGCCCAGCTACAAATCCACTTACGTGACCTGCTCCGGCAACACCACCGTTACCAATCAATATACTCATATTTCCGGTGTTATCAATATACGTATCTACAGGACTTGGTTCGTTACTGTTTGTAGATGTAACTCCACCGTTTAAACCAGTTAGGGCATTAATATACATTTCATATTCAACGGTAAACCCATTGTTAAGATCGAAATTGTAACTGGCAGTAGCACCGTTACCTGAATTTCCAGAAAAGTTTATAGAGTGTTGAGCTTTGGTGTAAACACTGAAGCACAAAAGTGCAATTGTTACACATAAGATACTTTTAAGTAGAAATTGTTTCATTAGGTTTTGATTTTTTTAGTTTACGATCGAATTTATTGTGCTATATACTTGGTTTTCAAATTAAAAAACGGCGCGAAGGTAGTAATTTTAGTTTTAAGAAGAGAGCCCATAAAGACATTTAGTAATTATTTAAAGTTCCATATTTTGAGTTTTGCTTGACCTGGGCGTTAGTAAGGCATAACCATACCCTATTGCATAATAGAATAAAGCCAAAATCAGGTCAATTGTAAAATGCAGATACTTATTATTCATGTATGACCAAATATAAATATGACGTAAAAATATTGCTTGGACTTGGTTAATATATGCTCCGAAAAGACATTTTTTATTATATTAGAGCTTGGTGTAAGTAGAGTGTCTCTCATTCAGTTAGATCAGTAAATTAAATCGATAAAAAAATAGAATAATGTTTGGCGAACAACTTAAAATATGGTTATCAAAATTCCAGAAGTATAAGGTAACTTATAAGAAGGGTTTTTTTCGCTTGTCGAATTTGGCAAATTCGCCATATACTATTGTTGAAACCTTTGATAGTATGCCATTTTGTAAACATTCTAAGGAAAAGCAACTGATAACTGCCGGAACAATGTTTTTAAATGCCCAGCTGCACTATACTGAGTTGGAAGAGGGATTGTGGGTATTTGTGTCGGACCTTCATTATAAGAAGAATCTTGAGATGACGAATATTTATGATAAGACCTTGCCCATGGATTTTAATTTTATTAACCTGCACTATAATACTACAACAATTGAAAGTAAGTCAATGCTTATTAATGGCCTTGTGCTTACCGATAAAACCTGGACGGTTTTTAAACCCGGAAACGCTGTGAGCGATTGTCATTTTAAAAATGCACATGAAAATAATATAACTGTTTATTTTACGAACAATTGGCTAACCCGGCAGCTGAAACCTGAAGATTATTTTGCAAATACGAGCATGGACAGATTCTTTCAATCGGAGAATACATATATTATAATGCCCGATAGTACTAATGACAGCGATAATTTTTATATGGATTTTCTGACCCTTGCAAAACAAAATGAAGGTGGCCGGAAAAATGATGAGATAAAGAAATTAGTGACTGTGTTTTTTAAACAGCTTGTTATTAAATACAACAGCAGCGCAATAGCCGATTACGAATTTAAATTGTCAGATACCGACAGGAAATATATTCAAAAGGCAGAGAAATATTTAAGCGATAATTTGCTTCATTCGTTCCCCGGAATTGAAGATATTGCCGAAAAGGTTGGCATTTCACCTACTAAACTCAAAAATGATTTTAAGGCAGTTTACGATCAAAGCTTATACCAGTATTACAGGTATCACCAAATGTCATTAGCTAAAAAAATGCTAGCCGAAAAGGCAAGTACAGTAAAGGAAGTTGCTGGTTTATTGGGCTACGAGAATGCCAGCAAATTTGCTGCTGTTTTTAAAGACCAATTTGGTGTACTACCTTCAAGCCTGATCAGTTAATCTGAAATTTTTAAAGAATTTAATATGTAGTTAAATAACTAATTGTATATTTGTAGTCAAATAACTACATAATGAATTTACGAAGAGACGTTTTTCAGGCCATATCAGACCCAACCAGACGGGCAATACTTTTATTGGTGGCCACACAATCAATGGGGGCAGGTGCCATTGCTTCAAACTTTGATACAGCACGACCTACAGTGTCAAAACATTTGCAAATACTTACCGAGTGCGAACTGCTTAAACCGGAGCAGAACGGCAGAGAAATTTATTATCATTTAAATCCTAAAAAAATGAAAGAAATAGCGGACTTTATTGAGCCATTCCGCAAAATGTGGGATGACAGATTTAACAAACTTGAAACAATAATGAAAAACTATAAACCCAAAAAATAAAACATCATGGAAATGAAAACAAAAATAAAGGCCGAAGAAGGCAAGCAGGAATTAACAATTACAAGGGAGTTTGACCTGCCAGTGGAATTGCTTTTTAAGGCATATGAAGAACCCGGGATAATTGAGCAAGTGATGACGAACCCATATGCCACTGCAAAATTGCTGAAGTTTGAAGGAAAAAAACATGGTAGCTACCAAATTCAATCAAAAGATGCAAAGGGAAATATAGTGTTTAGCGCTAATGGAACATTTCATGAATTTACCCCTGGTAAAAAAATTACTAGAACCTTCGAAATGGAGAATGCTCCCTTAGGTGTACAACTTGAAATTTATGAATTCGAAAAACTTACCGACGGCACCAGTAAACTAAGTACTCATATAATCTACGAGTCGGTTGAAGTACGCGACAAGGTATTGAAAACACCTTTTGCCCAAGGATTGAGCATGGCACATGACAGAATGCAGGAAATAATGAATAAATTAAAATAACAAGCTATGAATAATACAAAAAGAAATAATATCATTTATTGGGTTGCCACGGCCCTATTAGCTATTGGTATGTTGCAAAGTGGCATTTTTGCTGTGCTTAAAACAAAACAATGGGTCGATCTTGTAACTGCCTTAGGGTATCCGGTTTACTTTCTATATATACTTGGCATATGGAAAATACTTGGAGTTATTGCGATTCTGGTACCTGGTTTTAAACTTCTCAAAGAATGGGCCTATGCAGGATTCTTTTTTGCTATGACCGGTGCACTGGTTTCACATTTAGCTTGTGGAGATTTCGCAGCGAAAGCAATTATGGGGCCAAGCTTTCAAGCTCTTTTTGTTTTTTTATCTTGGTATTTCAGGCCGGCTGATCGAAAAATAGTATCAGTTAATGAATAATATTCATAATTTTATTTTAATGTATTAATAATCATAAAATTAAAATTATGTTACGTTGCACCCCGTTTCTTTTGTTTGATGGTAATTGCGCAAAGGCAATGACATTCTATCATAAATGCCTTGGCGGAAAACTGATGCTTACTAAACTTAAGGATACTCCAATGAAGGAGCAGTTCCCAAAGGAGAAACATGGCAGAATTATATATGCCCAAGTGAAAAGCGGAGCAATTGAAATTTCAGCAGCTGATTGGATGGCATCACCAGGGTTTGAGCCTAAACAAGGAAACACCACTGCTATACATGTTATAGATGGCTCCTATAACGAAATGAAAATGGTGTTTGATAAGCTTGCTAAAGGTGCAGATAAGGAACGCCTGCAGGAATTACATGAAATGCCATTTGGAATATATGGACAACTATATGATAAATACGGTATGCAATGGATATTCAAGTGCGATAAAATGGATAAGCCTAAAGCAAGATCAACAAATAAAAAAAGGAAATAGCATCATGAGCAATATGAACCCTAAAGTAGATTGGTATTTTAATAAAGATACAAAGTGGCAGGAAGAGTTTATAAAACTGAGAACTATAATTCTCGACTGTGGACTGGCAGAAGATTTGAAATGGGGCCATCCCTGCTACCAGTTTGATGGTAAGAATATCGTGCTAATGCATGGCTTTAAGGAATATTGCGCCATTCTTTTCCCTAAAGGTGTATTGCTGAAGGATCCCAAGCATATCCTTATTCAACAAACAGAAAATGTACAGACGGCGAGACAGGTTAGGTTTACAAGTCTTAAAGAGATAGTTAAGCTAGAGCTAACGCTGAAATCATATATTAATGAAGCTATTAAAGTAGAGAAAGCAGGATTAAAGGCACCCATGAAAACAGTTGCTGAGTTTAAGATGGTGGAAGAATTTAAGGATAAGCTTGATGAAAATGCAGCATTGAAAAAGGCTTTTTATGCGCTGACACCAGGGCGACAAAGAGGTTACCTGCTATATTTTTCTTCGGCCAAGCAAGCTAAAACCCGCGAAGAAAGGGTTGCAAAATGCACACCCAAAATTCTCAACGGGAAAGGGTTAGAGGACTAGAAATGAACCCGAATGTTGACCAGTATATAGGTAGTAAATCTCAATGGCAACAGGAACTGGAATGCCTGAGAGCAATTGTTTTAGATTGTAACCTGCAGGAGGAGTTCAAATGGTCAACGCCAGTTTATACATACCAAGGAAAGAATATAATAGGGCTAGGTAGATTTAAAAATTATTGTGTGCTTGCATTTTTTAAGGGTGCCCTATTAAGCGACTCCGAGAAACTTATGGTCAGGCCCGGCACAGTTCAGGCTGCACGATTTATCCGGTTTACGAGTATTAGGGATATAATTAAAAAAGAGCCAATATTAAAAGCATACATTTTTGAAGCTATAGAAGTTGAAAAAGCAGGATTGAAGGTGCCTAAGAAAAAGGCTTCAGATTATCCTGTTCCTGAAGAGTTTCAAAATAAATTAGATGAAGTGCCTGCTTTGAAAAAAGCTTTCAATGCATTAACACCTGGTCGGCAACGGGCATATATTATTTATTTTTCAGCCCCTAAGCAATCTAAAACCCGTAGCGCAAGGGTTGAAAAATGTATCAGGCAAATACTAAGTGGAAAAGGGTTAGACTACTGAACTCTATATAATAGCTAACGGTTGCTTGTTGGCTTTATTATTTAGATGAAAATAAATTATTCTTGCAGCTCGATACGCTTTGTCCTTCAGAAGCTTTTACTTAAAATTGCGCTTCCTTAAATTAAAAGCGATGATTCCTGAAGCAAAGCAAAGTTTAGTAAGACATGCCTTACAAAAAACTTTTGGAGCGAGTAATTACGAAGAAATTAAGCAATTGACTGCTGGGCTCTCAACAGCATTGATATATTGTATTGAAGTAAAAGGTAAGCCATATTTGCTACGCATAATTACCAGTGAGCATACTATGCACGACCCAACGCATTGGTTTGCTTGGATGAATGCTGGAGCAGAAGCAGGACTCGCTCCGCGTGTGCATTATATGAGTATTGTTGACAGGATTTGTATTACAGATTTTATTGAAGCGAAACCTTTTACCTTTTCAAAAGCCAGAGTTCAGTTGCCGCAATTGATTAGTAATTTGCATAAGTTGCCACCCTTCCCCAATAGAGTTAAATACCTAGATGTAGCTGATGGATGGGTTAAGAAATTTCAGGCAGCAAAAACATTACCTGAAAGTATTACGGATGAAATTTTTAAACAATATAACCGTGTTTTTGCTATTTACCCACGTAATACTGATGACATGTTTTCAAGCCATAACGACCTGAAACCAGAGAATATTGTTTTTGATGGAGTACGCCCCTGGTTGGTAGATTGGGAAGCAGCTTTCTTAAACGACCGTTATCACGATTTGGCTGTTGTTGCAAATTTTGTTGTGATGAATGAAAATGACGAGGTAGAGTTTCTTTACAATTATTTCGGTAAAGAAGCAAATGAATATCAGCACGCCCGCTTCTTTCTGATGAGACAATTACTACATATCTATTACCTGGTTATGTTCATGTCCATCGTTGCTTCAAAAGGCAAATGTATCGATCCGGAGGAGGCCAGACCTGATTTTAGAGATTTTCATAACCGAATGTGGGCAGGTGAAATTAGCCTGGTAGGTGAGGATGCAAAGCTTGAATATGCCTGGATTCACTTGCAGCAATTTCTGCGCAATATACAAACCGATCGATTTGAAGATGCGATGCGTACAGTATCAGAGTATCACATAAAATAATTACACCTGTAATACTTTATTGCACAACGGTAACCTTGCCTAAATAGCTGTGCTTATTGTGCTCCGTGCAATCAGTAAGTTTAATAAGGTATATATAAGTATCCTCCTGCACAGGCTTAGATCCTCCGAAAACGGTCCCATCCCATCCTTTATTTAAATCATTGGTGTAAAATAAGTTCATACCCCAGCGATCGAAAATATACATTTCAAAATTGCATATGTAATCACCTTTCGGGCCGAAAGTGTCATTCAGTCCATCACCGTTAGGAGAAAATGCATTTGGAATATACACCGTGAATAAAGGTTCAATGTAAATACATTCCGTTGCCGTACTTATACAACCGTGTACATTGATGACTGATAGCTGTGGACAGAATTCACCTGAATCGTGATATACATAAGAAGCATTTGTATCAATACTTATTGAATTGTAAGGTGCTTCGTTAAATTGCCACAGGTAACTTTTAATTCCATAGACATCGGTACTTTCATTGGTGAAATAAATTGTCGGGTTGGCAGTAGTTGCTTCTTGCGGACTGGTAGTAAAAGATGCAGTGGGGTGGCCAAACACGGTTATCATGTTTGGGTTTGTAAAAGTTGCAGTACAATGGTCATTGCTTGTAACTGTTAAACCAACACTGTATATAGATGAACTGTCGTAGCAAAATGTAGCCGGTGATTTGTTTGAGAAATTTCCATTGCCAAACGACCATAAAACAGAAGAAACCGATCCTCCTGCTACTGTGCTTTTGTCAGTAAATGTTACACAAAGCGGAGAACAACCTTGCGATGAATCGACGTTGAATTGAACTACAGGCTTAGAGGCTATAATAACAGTTACGGTTCCTGTAACAACGGGGGTATTACATGCATCGGCTAAGGTTACTGTATATGTTGTGTCAGTTAAAGGAGAAACATGGATTGAATCACCGGTAATATTGCCTGCTTGCCATAAATAAGTATATGTGTTATCTCCGCCACTGCCTTTTGCTATTAATACAGCACTGCCTCCCGGGCAAATAGTATCTGGGCTTATAGTAACTACCGACAAGGGCGGGTTTACTTTAACAAGTACTGTATCCATTGTACCAACACATTTATTGGAATCGAGTGTTGATGTAATAGTATACGTTGTATTAATTACAGGACTAACAATAATACTGGAGCCTGTGCTTCCGTTGCTCCATGTATACGTGTAAGGTGGTGTGCCTCCCGTGGAAATAGAAAATAAAGTATCTGTTTGGCCAATGCAAAGTATATTGGGCGTAATTGCAGTTGTTACTACTGCTGCAGGTTGGGTTAGAAGTATAGGTACATCCAATATGCACCTGTTCGAGTCAGTAATGGTTACCAGGTATGGCCCGGCAGGTAATCCCGTAGCCAAAGGTGTTGTTTGTGGAACCGGTGAATTCCATAAATAAGAGTAGGGTGGCGTTCCACCTTTTGCAAATACTTTGGCGCTGCCTGTGCTATCTCCATTGCATAGTATTTTGGTAAGCAACACTAAAGAATCTGTTATGTGTGTTGGTTGTGTTATTGTGGCTTTAGCAATTGCTTCACAGCCATTTGAATCTTTTACAATTACACTATCAGAACCGGCCTTGGCTAATATACTTGACTGTGTGCTGCCATTACTCCATGTGTATGTATAAGGCAATGTTCCACCCGTTGTACCCGCAGTGGTTATAGTTCCATTACTATCATAACAAAGTGCATTTGTAGAAATAGCCATTGCAACTAATACGGCTGGCTGCGTCATAGTTGTATCTGCTATTGCGGTACAGCCTTTCGAATCTGTAATTGCAACCGTATAAGAACCTGGTAGCGATCTTATACCTGAAACAGTGCTTCCATTGTTCCACAAAAAAGTATAGGGTTGAGTGCCTCCGGTAATATTATTAACGCTAATTGTTCCGCTGTCTCCGTTACATGGCGGCCCGTTAATAATAAGCTGAGGGTTTATTGCCGGGGTTTGTATTATTGTTGTATGTGCCACAGCCAGACATCCGTCGGAATTTAGCGTAACAAGCGTGTAAGTGCCCGGTTGTGTAACGGTGTATGTTTGAGTATTAACACTACCAGGTGTCCATTGGTAAGATGCCATTCCACTATTAGCAGTAAGTACTACCGAATCGCCAGCACAAAATATTTCAGTGGGAGTAGCTGTAATTGTAGCTAACGGTGCAGACACTGTAATTGTAATATTGCAAGTTGTAACTATTCCACAGCTCGTAACCTCACAGGTGTATGTACCACCTTTTGTCACTTCCATTGAAGTATCGCTACCATTTAATGGCGGTTGCCATAGAATTGTACTGCCTGCTGATGAAACTACATACACTCGGGCGGAATCGCCAGGGCAAATAGTTTGACTTGTTGTGGCCAGGTAAGGATAGGAATATAAAGTAACATTTGCAGTACTAGATAAAACAGGAGTGCATAAATTCGTATCACTCAAGACACAATAATACGATCCTGGTGCGGTAACATATATAAAAGAGCTGTTACCTCCTATAATTCCATTTGGCCCCTGCCACTGAAAGTTTCCAACCCCGGTACATGTTAACTGAACTGAATCACCCGGGCACACAACACTATTTGCAGGTGTAACATTGACTATGGGTGCAGCTTTTGTTGAAACGCTGAAACCGGCTGCTGCTGAAGCAGAACAGCCATATTGGTTAGTTATCTTGGATGAAATACTATAGGAACCCGGACCAACCCAGATGCTATCCTTAGTACTGCCACCTGGAGACCATATAAAGTTAGGCCCAGATGCTATTAGTAAAGTGGTATCGCCAGGGCAAATTAAAGATTTGCCACTTATGCTCAAATTACTATCGGTTGGGATGGGATACAATCTTACAAACACGGAATCGTGAACTACTGAAACAGTTGAATCGCATAGGTTTTTTCTGATAATGGTATCGGTAATACTATACCAACCCGAATCTCTTGGCAGGAAGGAATTTGTTCCCGGGCAATAGGTAATGGCAGTATATGAAGCTGAATCAGGCGTTACTGACCATATGTTTTTTATAAATGTGGAGCCCGGTGGAATACAGAGAGTAGTGCTTATTCCGAGATTTGAAATTGAATCGAAAGCGAACATGGTGAATGTTTGACCTTTACAAAAAGCAATTGTGTCTTGGATGCATTTTATACAGCTTAGTCCGGGTTTAATAACAGGCAATGAGTCTTCAATAGTAACATCAACACAATTGGAATTCGTGCAGCCAAATGTGTTTGTTACATTAAAACAATACTGCCCATTTGTATCTGCTGCTATTTTAAGCGAATCGTTTGTGCCGCCACCCGACCAATAATATGTAGCAGTTCCGAACCCTCCTCCGGTCAACGTAATATTATTTCCACAAATTAGTATAGGCTTGGTTTTTACGGCATTTATATTTACTCCAATATTATCAGTAATAGTTGGTACCGGTGGATTGGGGTGAATAATAACATACATACTATCCACACTTTGAAAGCAACCATCTTGTGAAGTAGCTGTAACATAATATAGCCCGGTAGTACTAAAAGAAGCAACACTACCCGCTGCCCCATTCGACCATGTGTAATTATAATTTGGCCCTATTATATTGCATGTATTCGGGTTAGCAGTTAAGGTACCCGAAACACAAAAACTTACAGTATCTATTGTGGTTGTATCTATTTCCACGCCAACTACCGGCCGGGTACACACATTACCGTTCCTCAGGTAAAAATCATAGGGCTGCCTGCTAAGGTCAATTGGCTTGGCAATAAAAATATCGTTCGCACCGCTCGTTGGTACGTATTGAAAGGAACCATAATAAGGGTCGGCGCAGTATAATGAATTGCAATTTACGGAAGAAGTGTTGTATCCAAGATAATTCCCATTACCGGTTACAATCATATCTTCATCAAAACTTCCGGCTGTATAAATATCTCCCGCTCCGTCAACTGCTATTGAATATCCAAGATTATCAAGGTGGCCGGCCATTTGCCTGCTCCATTGCCAGGCGCCCGTAGTGCTTTCATATTCTGAAACAAAAATATCCCAGGAACCGACTGAATTAAATGTTCCCTGCCCATACTGATCGGCATAGCTGTTCATGCGGCATTCAAAGTTGCCTATTATATATGCATTACCACTAGCGTCTAGTGAAATTGCATTGGCTGTAACCGCGCTTGACGACCCATCAGACACATCCCATAATAGTTTCCCGGTGTTGTTATACTTAGCCACAAAAATTCTGTTGGTATATTTATTGGTAAGTGTTACCGTCGGGGCTCCGAAAAAGCTCAGTGTGCCTGTAAAATTGCCGGTAAGGTAAATGTTCGAAGAGTTATCTACTGCAATACCATTGGCAATATTTAATGTGCCGCCGCCGGCCATATCAAACCATTGTTCGGCTCCGGCACTATTGTACTTGACCAGAAAGATTGCATCGTATAAATTACTGAAATGTGTATTGGCAAATGTTATTGTATCGGTAAATTGACCGGTAACATATATGTTTCCTGCCGGATCGCAGCCTATACCAAGTCCCCGGTCGGTATGTGGCCCCGAGCCCATATTGGCCCATAAAAAATTGCCATTGGCATCGAGCTTCGTTGTAAACACATTTACATTACCAGTGTTACTTGTAAGTGAAAAAGCTCCGAAATTAGCTGTGCCGGCAAATTGCCCAGTGACCAATACATTACCGGCATTATCGATGGTAATTGCATTTCCTATATCAGCCATAGGCCCGCCTGCGCTTTGTACCCAAACTAGAGCTCCTGCTGTATTATATTTTGCGATGAAAATGTCTTGCTGGCCAACTGAAGTAATTGTTTGACCACTAAAGGTAGCGGTGCCATAATAATAACCGGTAACATAACTGTTACCTGCAGCATCAGCCTTAATGGCGAGTCCGCGACAAGAGCCTATGCCGCCGGCTTGCACCGCCCATAAAAAGTTACCGTTTTTAGTCGTTTTAGTAACAAAGGCATCTGAAATACCTGCTGTTGTAAGTGATGTAACGCCAAATGATGCGGTGCCTGAAAAATAACCTGTAGTATATGTATTTCCAGCGGCGTCAGTTGAAATACTATACCCTTCATCATTGGTTGCACCACCTGCTTTTTGGAACCAAATGCTTTGCCCATTAAGCTTATTTGCACATAAAACCAATAAAACAAGAAACGTACTTAATCGGGAAAGTAAAAAAAAATTATATGAAGTGTACTTCATTGTACTAATGGAATGTGGTACTGTATATTAGCAAATATAGTCAAAAGCAATGTGACCCCCAAAATCAGCAAAGGGGGTGATACTAAACCTAATAGATATTTCGTAATAGCCATATTCACGTATAAAACCTGCGTTGTAATATTTTTCTACCTTTATAATTCAGATTTCTTCACCATAAACGGTCCAATAAATAGGTATGCAAAAGGTTGATCCCTACAAAAAAACAATTCTCATTTATGGGGGCATGTTTTTTTTGATTCAGATAATTCTTGCTGTTGTATTTTACCGTGAACGTCTCTATGCCGATTCGTCATTTTTTGTTTTTCAAACCGTCAACAAGGGCTGGTTTCATATTGAGCATGAACGATTTCTGCTCGCCGCATGTGAGGTATTACCTTTAATAGGTTCGTACCTGGGGCTTTCTATGAAAACTATCTTAATTCTTTATTCACTCAATCATGTTCTATACTTCCTGACCTTATTTCTTATCCTGGTTTTAAAGTTTGACGATGTGTATGGAGGAATAGCAATTATGCTGGTTCTGGTTTTGAATGTATTGTACCTATATGTAATGCCCTATCTGGAATCGTGGTATGCGGCCGGCTTGGCGGTATTGCTTTTTTCTGTTCTAAGAAAAGAAAGTAGAACATGGGGATCAATAGTTCTGGTAGTATTATTAGAAGTAACTATTATATTAAGCCACCCGGGCGATTTCCTGTTGCTGCTTATGATAATAATGCTATTTGTTTCATTGCGTAAAGAGAGTTTTTTAATGAAGTTTCAGAATATACCTTTACTGATGCTTATAGTATTGGCCGCTTCATTTATATATAAATATGCTACCCTTGATAAATATGAAGGCGGTCGGCTTGGTTGGGCATTGCATACAGGAAACAATCCTGTTTCAATACTTACATGGGTTAAAACATCTTGCCTGCAAATAAGTAAGGAGTTTGCAAGGAATCTCATTGTTCCTAATTTGATGTTGGTAATCACTCTTTATTTTTATATAAAGAGCAGCCAATATAGGCGAGCTGCTACAGTGTTTTTAACTTTTGTATTGTATGTAATAATCATCAATTTCTTTTTCGGAGAAACAACAATAACAATGTATTCTGCCATTCATTATATTCCATTAGTGGCAGCTTTAATTATTCCTTTTTGTTATGATGTATTGCCTTCGTGTACAGGCACGGTAAAAAACGCTGTATTCTTTCTGTTGTTTCTTGTAATAGGTGTGAGGGGAACTGAACAGGCATACTCCGTTAAGCCATATTCATGTTGTGTAAAGTACACGGAAAGACTTATAGCAGTTTCAAATAGTCTAGGCGGAAATAAATTCTTTATTAAAGCACCTGATTTTGTTTCTCCTTATATTGATTGGACTTACCCGATTCAAACATTGTTACTATCTGCGGAGCAGGGAAAAGGCAAATGCCGTTCAATTGCCTCTGATGAAGATACGGCCACTATTCCGGAAACAAAAAAAATGTTCAGTGATACTTCTTTCTTTATGATATCACGTTATTATTTCGCCAATAATAAAAATTTGAATCACAATTATTTTAATGCTATTTCTGGTACTTACAAAACAATAGATTATACACGATGTCTTGATAGGGTATTTAATTCAAATCTTAACTGGCAATCACCCGGTAAGGAATGGCTTGTAAAGCAACCTGAATTACTGAATGGTAATTCAGCTATTCATTTAAATGGTGACGAGTTTGGTTTTCTCATTCAAATTCCAAACGATAGCCTAACTGAAACGTGTAAAAAATATTATGTAAGAATAACCCTGACTCATTTTGAGCCAGACACGAATAAAGTAGCTAACGCCTTAGTGGTTTGTTCGGTTATGAATAAAGAGGTTCAGAAGTTTTATACAACATTGAAAATGAGCGGAACTTCGAAATATGAATTTGAACTTCCAGTAGACAGCTCAAAAGAGGATAAGGTTTCCTTTTATATATGGAATTTGAAAAAAGAGAACTTCTATATTACAAATGCATCGGTTCAATTATTTGAAATACCAACAGATCTTCTGCAGGAGTAAGATTTATTTGTTCAGGTCTTTTAACAGATCGTTATAATTATTACCAAAGCTAATTCCTTCATTAACGATAATCCTGCTTAGTTTCTTGTTCTCTGCCAGGCCCCAGAGTACAACCTCTTTCAGAAAATAACGTTCGCCAGCTTCAATACCACCTTGGTATTTATCAATAAGTTCATCGAGCGGAACTATCTTATCTAATTGTTTTTTGTACTCTTCATCAGTCATGTTCTCAGTCAATTCAAATTCGTCATCCAAATTGTCGAACCATGAAATAGTATCATGATATGGCCCTTTCACTCCCTGCTTTTCAAGCTTAAGTATTTTCGGGAACATACTTTCAAAAATGCTTTTCACAGCCATCTGAATAAGATATTCAGCTACAAAACGTGCACCTTCCTGCTCGCCTTCATACGCAATTTCCATCTTTCCGGTAAGTGCAGGAATAATACCAATGAAATCGCCCAGCCTTACTATAGTTTGCTTTTTGTTCTGCTTCAGCATTCTTAACTCTGCAGCGCTTACCAGGTTTTCGTATGCCGAAATACTCATACGTGCACTAATGCCACTCTTAATATCAACGTATTCACTTTTCCTAGCTTCAAAACCAATTTGTTCTATAAGGTCTTTTGCCAATACGGGAATAGAAATGCTTTTATTTGTTCCTTCATTTGATCGCACTTCCTGTGCTGTTATTTTTCTGGCTATTTCAATTGTTTCAGGATAGTGGGTAAGTATTTGTGAACCTATTCTGTCTTTCAACGGTGTTACAATGCTTCCCCTGTTGGTATAATCCTCCGGGTTGGCAGTAAATACAAATTGAATGTCGAGTGGGAAACGTAATTTAAATCCGCGTATTTGCAGATCGCCTTCCTGCAAAATATTAAAAAGGCCTACCTGTATGCGGGCTTGCAAATCAGGCAATTCGTTAATAACAAATATGCAACGGTTGGCACGTGGAATCATACCAAAGTGTATTACACGTTCGTCGGCATATGAAAGCTTAAGGTTAGCAGCTTTAATGGGGTCAACATCGCCAATTAAATCTGCTATAGTTACATCAGGTGTTGCAAGTTTTTCTGCAAAGCGTTCATCACGGTGAACCCAGCTAATGGGTGTATTGTCTTTTTGTTTCTCAACTAATTCTTTTGCAAAGTAGGATAGAGGTGCAAAAGGGTCGTCGTTAATTTCAGACCCGGCTACAATTGGCATCCATTCATCTAGCAAATTAACCATCAGGCGAGCAAGTCTTGTTTTTGCCTGGCCACGCAAACCGAGTAAATTAATATTGTGCCTTGAAAGTATAGCACGTTCCAATTCAGGTATCACACTTGTCTCATACCCGTATATTCCTGCAAAGGTCTCTTCTTTGTTTTTCAGCTTTGTCACAAGGTTCTCTCGTAATTCATCTTTAATGCCTCTTGGTGTATACCCTGATTTTTTAAGCTCCCCTAAGGTTTTAATTTTTGGTTCTTTTGTTTCCATATTATCCTTTAATATTCTTTTTTCTGTTTTGTTTATAATCTTCAAATATCATTTGGCCTAACCCTTTAAGGCCTGTGTAAAATGCTTTTCCCTGGTTGGCGGCGGTAAATTCCTGCACAAAACTTTGCAAGTAAGGATCGCGTGCAATCATAAATGTAGTAATAGGAATATGAAGCTTACGGGCCTGTTGTGCGGTATCGTAGCACTTATCTACAATTCGCGGATCGAGCCCCACGGAATTAAAATAATAACTGCCATCAGGATTATGTAGGCAGCTTGGCTTGCCGTCGGTTATCATAAATATTTGCTTGTTGGTATTACGTTTACGACGTAAAATATCCATTGCAAGTTGTAGCCCGGCAACAGTGTTGGTATGGTAGGGCCCCACCTGCAAATAAGGCAGGTCCTTTATTTCTATAGGCCAAGCATCGTTACCGAATGCAATAATATCAAGTGTGTCTTTCGGGTAACGCGTTTTTATAAGTTCAGCCATTGCCATGGCTACTTTCTTGGCAGGTGTTATTCTGTCTTCACCATATAATATCATACTGTGACTTACATCTATCATTAGCACAGTACTCATCTGTGAATTGTGGAATGTATCTTCTACAACCACATCTTTTTCATTCAACTTAAATGAATCAATACCGTTTGATACCTGCGCGTTTTTCAGGCTTTCGGTCATCGAAATTTGCTCAATGCCATCGCCAAACCTGAATTCCCTGTATTCACCTGTGTGTTCATCGCCACGACCTGTATGGTTTGTGCGATGATTACCCGAGCCTGTTCTTTTTAAACTTCCGAAAATTTGCTCTAAGGCAGATTGACGTATAATGCGCTCCATTTTTCCTGTAATGGCAGCACCGCCAGTTTCGTCCGGTTTTATTTCTTCCCGTAAATAACCTTTATTTTTAAGGTCTTCAATAAAATCTTCAATGGTATATTCAGGAGTTGTAAGTTTATATTCTTTATCAAGTTCCCTCAGCCAACTTATTGCTTCATCAAAATCGCCTGATGTATGAACTATTAGTTCTTTAAAAATTGAAAAAAGTTTTTCAAACGGAGATTCCTCAGTTGCCTTATAGGGTTTGAATTTAAATCCTGTCCGCATGGAATAAAGGTAGTAATATTTTTGTGAATATTACTACCTTTAATAGTGTAGAGAGCCCTGATGCAATGGTATCTTTTAGGATACCGAGTATTATAAAAAGTTCTTCTTTTCCAGCGCTTTATTTAATGGGCTGACTTCCTGCAAAGCTGCGGGACCGTACCAAAGATGCATATCGGTAGAGAATATTCCTGCGGTAACACCCGGGTCGGTGTTTATTAAGGCTTGAGCTTCATCGGTAGTTTTTACTTCAAATACTACCATCCATTGCATGTCGTCACCATTTACCAAAGGTCCTGAGAAAACTACTTTGCCTTCTTTGGTCCAATCATCCACGCTTTTCATGTGTTCCTTGATGATTTTGTTTTTTTCGCTTGCATCATTAATTGTTACAGGCCCTTTTTTAAGCATTACCATAACATATTCTTTCATACCAAACTGGTCGGCACCAAGCTTACTGGCAAGTGTTGAATCGTAAGTAATAGCTTCTGACTGAGTTTTGTTTTGACCAATACATAGTGTGGCCAATAACATTGAAATTACTAAGATGATTTGTGTTCTCATGACTGTAGATTTTAATTGGGTTATTTTGACGTATGACGACAAGCCCAATTAATTTGTTACAGCAATTTGTTACAATCACCAGATACTAAATAAATGAAGTCTTATTTCTGAAGGTTACTTATTCCCCGCTTTCTTAAATGAGTGGCGAGGCTTAGAGGAAGATCCTTTATTGCCGCTATGCGGCTTCTTGAAACCGAATTGAGCGTTTTTTTGCGGATTATATTCAGGGCCAGCACCAAGTTTTTCAGGTATGGGCGATTTCTTTATTTCATTACCTATTAGGTCCTCAATTTTTTTGAACTTATATTGATCTTCAGGATTTATAAATGTTATCGCTTCACCAGTAGATTCGGCTCTTGCTGTTCTTCCCACACGGTGTATATAATCTTCTGCATCGCGCGGTACATCGTAATTAATTACCAGGCCAATTGAATCAATGTCGATACCTCTCGACAGAATATCAGTAGCAACCAAAACGTTTATTTTGCGGCCCTTATATTCCCGAATCACTTCATTGCGCCTGTCCTGTTCCAGGTCTGAATGTATGGCGGCAACATTTATTCCTGCTCTGTGCAACTCTCTTTCCATTTCTTTAACCTTGTCCTTAGTTGAAGAGAATATTAAAACACTATCCGATCTTTTTTCCTGCAGAATACCTTTCAGCAGTTCCATTTTCTGGGTATTGAAAACTACATATGCACTTTGTGTTACACCTTCAGCGGGTTTTGAAAGTGCAATATTTATTTGCTCAGGATTGTTTAATATTTTTTTTGCAAGCTCTCTTATTTTATGAGGCATAGTTGCCGAAAATAAAAGGCTTTGGCGCTGTTTGGGTAAATGGGTAATAATTTTGCTTATATCCTCATTAAAGCCCATATCGAGCATCCGGTCAGCTTCGTCAAGTACTAAATGCTCAATTTTATCGAACTTAACATAGCCCATATTTAAATGCGATATCAATCTGCCCGGTGTTGCAATTATTATATTGGCGCCATGAACCAATGCTTTTCTTTCACGTTCATAAGAAGCACCATCGTTACCGCCAAAAATAGCAAGGGCGCTTACAGGTGCAAAGTAGGTGAAGCCCTGTATGGCTTCGTCTATTTGTATAGCAAGTTCACGGGTTGGAACAATAACAAGTGTGTTAACCGTTTCGCTTTTGCTTTTAATTATTTTACTTATCAGCGGAAGCAGGTAAGCTGCTGTTTTACCAGTACCGGTTTGGGCGCAGGCAATAATATCGCGATTGGCAAGTATAATGGGGATAGCTTGTTCCTGTATTGGGGTGGGTTGTTTAAAACCCATTGATAGTAACCCTTCAAGTAGCTCGGGTTCAAAATTAAAGTCTTCGAATGTCAAAATCTGAATGTGTAGTTTATTCTTTTAGTATATAACAAAGATAGGTAAAAGAAAGGACATGCCTTCTAAACCCCTATCTAGCAAAAGAAGGAAGAAACTATTATAAGGAATACCTTAATTCTTAGGTTCTGCTAAACCTCGGTTCTCAAGCATGGGTCCTATTTCAGGGTCTCTGCCACGGAAATTACGGAACATGGTTGCAAGGTCAATGGTGTTACCACGAGACAATATCATATCGCGGAAACGCTGGCCATTTTCTCTCGTAAGGCCTCCATGTTCTTTAAACCATGAGAATGCATCATCATCCAGCATCTCAGTCCATAGGTATGCATAGTACCCTGCTGAATATCCGTTGCTCCATATATGCAGGAAATAAGTTGAACGGTAACGGGTTGGAACTTGTGGGAGATCGAGATGTGTTTTTTGTAATGCTTCAGTTTCAAATTTGTCAACATCCTGCACATTAGCGCCTGCAGAAATATCGTGCCATTGCATATCAAGATCAGCAGCAGCTAAAATTTCAGTAAGTGCATAGCCCTGGTTAAAGGTTGCAGCTTTCTTGATTTTATCTACCAATGCTTGTGGCATTAACTCGCCTGTTTTGTAATGCTTTGCATAGTTCTTAAACACTTGCGGATCTGATGCCCAATGCTCATTGAACTGCGATGGAAATTCTACAAAGTCGCGTGCTGTTGCAGTACCCGATAAACTTAAAAATTGCTGGTCAGCAAACATTCCATGCAGTCCATGCCCAAATTCATGGAACATAGTTGTAACATCGCTGAAACTTATTAATGCAGGTTGTCCATCAGCAGGCTTTGTAAAATTGCAAATGTTATATACAACCGCTTTGGTACCTAACAGTTTTGATTGACCAACCATATTATCCATCCATGCACCACCATTCTTGTTTTCGCGTTTAAAATAATCGCAATAGAAAAGCGCCATTGAACTGCCATCTTTATCAAATACTTCAAACACCCTCACATCTTTATTATATACAGGAATATCTTTGCGTTCCTTGAAGGTGAGCCCGTAAAGCTGGTTAGCAGCATAGAATACACCGTTTTTAAGTACGCTGTCTAATACAAAATATGGCTTTATTTCATTTTCATCAAGATCGTATTTAGCCTTGCGAACCTGTTCAGAATAAAAATTCCAATCATACGGTTGTAATTGAAAACCACCTTTCTGTTCATCTATTACTTTCTGAATATCTGCTGCCTCGAGTTTTGCTTTAGCAGTAGCTGCAGGCACTAACTGATCGAAGAATTTTTCTACATTCTCAGGAGTCTTAGCCATTTGGTCCATTAGCCTCCATGCAGCATAATTCGGGAAGCCTAATAGTTTAGCCTTTTGCGCACGAATTGCAGCTATGCGCAAAATGGTTGCACGGGTATCATTTGAATCACCTTTCTCTGCTCGGTTCCACGATGCTTCAAAGAGTTTTTGGCGTGTTGCACGTACGGTTAATGATTGCAATGCAGGTTGCTGGGTAGTGTTCTGTAATGGAATCATCCATTTGCCATCTTGCTTGCTGTTTTTAGCAGCCATTGCAGCGGCATCCAATTCTCCATCTGAAAGCCCGGCTAATTCTTCTTTATTGCTTACAATTAAAGCGCCGCTTTTGGCAGCTGCCAATAACTGGTTTGTATATTTTGCACTTAATGAAGCTTCTTCCTTGTTTAGGTCCTTCATACTATCCTTTGCATTATCTGAAAGGTTAGCGCCTGACAAAACAAATTTCTGGTAGTAATATTCCACCAATC
>Ga0206830_1004_pt1 | contig 89902 bp, 78 predicted proteins | sample Alteio_BWOrgCont_76_FD_152884 | JGI IMG/M metagenome (GOLD analysis project Ga0206830, IMG submission 152884) | Enriched cells from forest soil in Barre Woods Harvard Forest LTER site, Petersham, Massachusetts, United States -... | ecosystem: Environmental > Terrestrial > Soil > Temperate forest >... | reverse complement strand
GATGGACAAACAGTTTGTAACCATAGTGCTATTACTGATATTACTTACTTAGTATCTGGGACTGCTACCGGCGCTACTCTAACAGGTTCATTACCTGCAGGTGTAACCGGATCGTTCAGCGGCAGTACATTTACTATTACGGGTATACCTACTATTAGCGGTATCTATTCTTATACCGTTACTACTACCGGTGGTTCATGTTCACCGCAGGTTAGCGCAAGCGGTACTATTACTGTTGATTCATTACCTACTATTTCACTTTCTTCTGCTAATGGTACGGATGGTCAAACTGTATGTAATACAAATGCTATAACAGATATTAAATATTTAGTATCTGGTACACCTACCGGTGCTACATTAACCGGATCATTACCTCCTGGTGTTAATGGTTCTTTCAACAGTGGTACATTTACTATTTCGGGTACACCTACTATTAGTGGTATATATTCATACACTGTTACAACTACAGGCGGTTCATGTTCACCACAGGTTAGTTTAAATGGTACTATTACCGTTGACTCATTACCTACAGTTGCACTTAGCTCTGTTGCAGGTACCGATGGACAAACAGTTTGTAACCATAGTGCTATTACTGATATTACTTACTTAGTATCTGGGACTGCTACCGGCGCTACTCTAACAGGTTCATTACCTGCAGGTGTAACCGGATCGTTCAGCGGCAGTACATTTACTATTACGGGTATACCTACTATTAGCGGTATCTATTCTTATACCGTTACTACTACCGGTGGTTCATGTTCACCGCAGGTTAGCGCAAGCGGTACTATTACTGTTGATTCTTTGCCTACTATTTCGCTTTCTTCTGCCAATGGTACGGATGGTCAAACTGTATGTAATACAAATGCTATAACAGATATTAAATATTTAGTATCTGGTACATCTACCGGCGCTACATTAACCGGATCATTGCCTCCTGGAGTGACAGGTTCATATAATAGTGGTACGTTTACTATTTCAGGTACACCCACGATTAGTGGTGTTTACTCATATACAGTTACTACCACAGGCGGTTCATGTTCACCACAGGTTAGTTTAAATGGTTCTATTACTGTTGACTCATTACCTACTCTTACTCTTACTTCTGGTATAGGTACTGATGGGCAAATTGTATGTAACAATACTGCTATTACAAATATTACCTATGTTGTTAGCGGTACTGCTACAGGCGCTACATTAACAGGCTCTTTACCAACGGGAGTTACTGGTTCGTTCGGCAGTGGTGCATTTATCATTACAGGTACACCTACTGTAGATGGTGTATATACTTATACAATAACAACCACAGGCGGTTCTTGCTCACCTCAAGCGGTTGCAAGTGGCACTATAACAGTTAGCACACAACCTGCTATTGCACTTTCTTCTGCTGTTGGTACGGATGGTCAAACTGTATGTAATACAAATGCAATAACAGATATTAAATATTTAGTATCTGGTACACCTACCGGTGCTACATTAACCGGATCATTACCTCCTGGTGTTAATGGTTCTTTCAACATTGGTACATTTACTATTTCGGGTACACCTACTATTAGTGGTATATATTCATACACTGTTACAACTACAGGTGGTTCTTGCTCACCACAGGTTAGTTTAAGCGGTACAATTACGGTTGATTCATTACCTACTTTAACACTTAGTTCTTCTGCAGGTACTGACGGACAAACAGTTTGTAACAATAGTTTAATTACAAATATTACTTATGTAGTGAGTGGTACTGCCACTGGTGCTACATTAACAGGTTCATTACCAACAGGGGTCACCGGATCGTTCAGCAGCGGTACATTTATCATTACAGGTACACCTACGGTAACCGGAGTTTATACATATACCCTGACAACTACAGGTGGTTTATGTACACCAGCTGCTACTGTTAATGGCACGATTACGGTGAACCCGGTAGCTTCCATTTCACTTTCTTCAGTTAGTGGAACCGATGGGCAAACAGTATGTAATAACGTTGCAATTACTGACATTACTTATTCAGTTGATGCAGGTTCAACAAATGCGATATTAACCGGATCGCTACCAACCGGTGTAAGTGGTTCATATAACAACAGTACTAATGTTTATACTATAACAGGTACACCAACTGTAAGTGGTAATTACTCATATACTATAACTACCGTCGGCAGCCCTTGCGGTACTGCATCAGCAAGCGGAACAATTAAAGTAAATGCATTGCCATCTGTAAGTATCACTGGAAATGTAATTGGTGGATTTACAATATGTTCAGGTAATACTGATACGTTGACTGCCATTGCTACCGGTGGATCAGGTTCAGGATATATTTTTACATGGAGCGATGGAGGTTCAACTGCAACTGATAATGAAACTACTGCCGCTACATATTCTGTAACAGTTATTGATGGAAATGGATGCTCTAATATGGCCAGTCAGGCTGTAACTGTAAATACTACCCCAACGGTAACAGTTACACCTAATGCACCTGGATTATGTACCGGTGGAAGTGTTAATATGAATGCTACCGGAGCAACAAGTTATACATGGTCACCAGCTACAGGGTTAGATGTTACTACAGGTTCATCAGTTAATGCTAATCCTGCATCAACTCAAACATATACTATAGTAGGAACAACTGGTTCATGCTCGGCAAATCAAACTGCTACAGTAACAGTTGCTACCACATTAACGGTTACCGTAACGCCTTCTGCTCCTGCAATTTGTCTTGGTAACAGTGTTACACTGAATGGTAATGGTGCCTCTAGCTTTACATGGAAAGCACCTGGCGGTTTAAGTTGTACAAGCTGCCCAAGTCCTTCTGCAAATCCTGCCGTTACTACAACATATACAGTGGTGGGAACCAGCGGCACATGTGCTGATTCTGCAAATGTTGTTGTAACTGTAAATACATTACCAAGTGTAACTATAAGTGACGATAAGGTAGGTGGTTCAGTAATTTGTTCTACCTCAGATACCCTAACGGCTAATGCAACAGGTCATGGAGCGTTTACTTATACCTGGAATACAGGCGCAACTACCAGTAGCTTACTTGCAGATACTGCCAGCACATATACAGTAAAGGTTACTGATGTTAATGGCTGTATTGATTCAGTAAGCCTGGCAATAACTAAAAATAACCAGTCTATTACCATTACCGGTGTAGACAGTATACCAATGCCAGGTGTAAATGACACCTTAACAGCGCACAATGGTACAAACTATAGCTGGTCAACCGGAAGTACAACCAGTTCGGTAATTGTAGCACCTACAGTGCTTACAACTTACAAGGTAACAGGTACCGATCCTAATGGATGTCACGATACAGCAACCTTTACCGTGAAAGTTGGACCTAATGGTATTGCGGCAATTACTGATAATGACAAAACATCACTCTATCCTAACCCAGCTGAACGTACAATTAATATGTCGTTTGAAATGCAAGGCGCTGCAAAAGCAGCCATCATAAGAATTTATGATGCTTATGGCAAAGAGGTTATGAATACAAATGTTACCATCAGTAACGGCAAAGTACTACCAATTGATATAAGCAGCCTTAATCAGGGATTATATTTTATTAAAGTAACAACTGAAAAGAATACCCAGGTTGTTAAGTTTGTAAAACAATAGTCAATACTTTATTCATAAAAAAAGCCCTGCAAATGCAGGGCTTTTTTTATGAATAATACTTACAGTAAGTTCAAAAACAGGTTACTATTTGTTGGTCTTCTTCTCAATAGCCACACACATTTCACCTACATTCTTAAAGCCTTGTATTTCTGCTGTGGTGAACCTTATTTTAAAATGCTTTTCAATAGCCACAATAAGCTGAATATGGGTAAGGGAGTCCCACTCCTCTACATCGGACGCAGTAGTTTCCTGCTTCAACACTATTGAAGAGTTATCAAGTTGGTCAATAAATATTTTGTTGCATTCAGTAAGAATTTCAGCTGTGTTCATTTTTTTTATTGTTTTGTTATGTATCCGTCTACAGGCTTATAATCGCTAACATCATAAAACCAAAGGTTACTCTTTTCAATAAAACCAAAGTTTCTATAATGATCCTTTACCATTCCATTTTTCTTTGTTTCAATATATTCGCCCAAAACCTCAGTGAAGCTATTATTTCTTGCATAGGCCATAATTTCATTCAGCATAAATTGCTCCATACCTCTTTTCAGTACACGGCAACTCATTATCCAGGTATCAACAAACAATGTATTTGAATTTCTCTTCTCCAGTATAATAACTCCTATAAGCCCATGTGAGCCATATTTGTCTGCCAATATAAAGGCAAATGTTACATACCTGTCCTTTTCTGAAACCATGTGTTTAACCTCGGCTTCAGTATAACGCTTGGTGCGCAGGTTAAACTGATTCGATCGTTGAGTTAACTGCGACACTCTTGGAATTGAAAATGGATCGAAAGCCGCAACCTCACTTACCATATTAAGACTCGCCAGAAAATCGGCCTCTGAAGTATACGTGCGGCTCGCTTCGTTTCTAAGTGCTTCAGACTTATATAACAATGTACGGTCCTTATCTTCTTCAGTATAGGAATTTGTCTCGAAAAGGTTCAATTTACTAAGGAATAATAAATATTCTACCGGGTCTTCCGGGAGTTCTGGCACACATACATCAGGTAAGTAAGTACGCACCATATTCCGCTCAAAAGGATTATCATCAATAAAGACCATTGAATCAAAACCAATATTCAGCACCGATTGAATGTATTTTATATTATCATGCTTGTTTGACCAGTTGGCCACAAACACAGCAATATCATCGCTGTGCAAAACCATGTCAGGATGCTTTTCAAATGGCTCGCGCGCATTCACTTCATCATTTTTACTGCAAACTGCCAGTATTATTCCACGTTCCTTCAATGCCTTTATCCATAACTGAATCTCAGTATATACCTTTCCAATGCCTAAATCACCTATTTGAATATTTTCGAGGCCATCGTCGCCAATTATTCCTCCCCATAAGGTGTTATCTAAGTCAAGTATCAGGCATTTTTTTGAATTGCCTGTAAAAGCATCAATTACCTGAACACAATTGGTAGCCACATGAACTACAAAATCAATACTGAATATTACATCGGAGCTTATATATAAACGGTTGTCGATAGCGTTAGAAGCGCCATACAAGGCTTGCAGGCCACACAGGTCAATCAGGTAAGCCGAGGCATCTTTTTGCACCCAGTTCATTAACTCTAAATTCAGTTTCTTTACCTGGTATGAAAATGAGCTATTTACTTTACCGGCGAAATTCCCAAAAACAGAATCAAGAACATCCGGGAAATTAAATAGTAAAAAGTTGGTTTTAATGTGCGAACTGATATTCTTTACAACTTCTTTAAGGTATATAACCTGGTCGTCTGCAAAATTAATATCAGAGCCTGTTTTATAAAATTTCTTTTTCAATTTTTGAGAAGAAAGAAACAAAAAAACAAAATCTGGTTTAAATCTATATAATTCAGACCCCTCATCTCTTACAGTAATATCAACCGAATCATAATCAGCCTCCCAAATTTCGATATCAAGTTTTTTTTCATACCCTACTCCCCTTATTGCCTGGGCCAGGTATTGGGTTGCAGAATCAGCAAGGATGGCCACCTTTATTTTCTTAAAGCCGGTGAAATCCTTCTTTAAATTAGCCTTTACTTGTTTAAATTCCATACATGCATTAAGAAACAAGATTCCATTCCCAATAGTTTATGCAGCGTAAATATAGCACTTTCAATCAGCCCTTCGAAAGCTCCTTTGCCCTATTCTCTGCCGCCAGTATACCCTTTACTAATGTTTCTCCTAAATGACCTTCTTGAAACTGTTGCAAGGCCGCTTCAGTAGTTCCACCTTTTGATTTTACAGCAGCTATCAATTCATCGAGGTTTTGCGTGGCATTATTAACCAATTCAAATGACCCTATCATGGTTTGCTTAACCAGTAATGCCGATACTGATGGCTCTATACCCATTTTAATCCCGGCATCGATCATATGTTTCACTATATAGAAAAAATAGGCAGGCCCACTCCCGCTTAAGGCCGTAACTGCATCCAGCAAGCTTTCATTCTCAAAGAAAACAGTTCTGCCGGTGCTGCCTAAAAGGTTTTCAGCTTTTTTCAATTGCTCTATTGTCATTCCCGGTGCCGAGGTGAATGCAGTCATGCCCATACCAAGTTGAGCAGGAGAATTTGGCATTGCCCTTACTATTACCTTATGTGCAAGCTTCTCTTCCAACTGTTTAATTGGAATACCGGCCATGATTGAAAGCACTATATTTTTATTACCTAATACACCTTTTAACCCATTAGAGATACTTGAAAAATCTTGCGGCTTAACTGCAAGTATTATAATATCATACCCTGAAATACCATCATCGAAATGAGAAACAACCTTAGCAATAGCGAGCTTTTCCAGCGTTTCTTTACGTTGTTCATTTTTCTCAACCAGCAATAGGTCTTCTTTGGAAACAAGATTATATTTTAGAAATGAACGGGCATAAGCCAAGCCCATATTTCCACAACCTACAATTGAAATCCTCATGGTTTATTTGAAATGTTTCTGCTTGCTAAATATTCGCTTACAAATTGTTCGGCAATAAAAAATGCTGTTAAGGGTATTAGCCAAATGATCCTGTTCTGGAACCGCTCATTAAGCGTGGAGAAGTTGGCACATATTGACGCATTAACAAAACTAAACACCAAGATAAGTACTGTAAACCATTTTAATTCAACCCCAAGTTTGCCAAACCATGAAGGCGATAGCACAATAAATAGCAGGAAGGCAAGACTTACAATTACGAGGACGAATTGTACATGATTGATAAAACTGTAATCGAGTCTGTTGGCACTTTGCATTGAACCTGCAAAATCACGGCCATACATTTTATAATGGTCTTTTATATATGCCGGAATACCCCAGTTAGTATTAGGCGGAACTGAGAACATAAAATACTGCATAAAGGAGTAGTCGGTACAGCGTTGCAAAAGCATCCTTTCATATTTAGGAGTTGTAACAACATCCCATATAATTCTATTAAACTCATCTTCAGATCCTTGCCACCCACCCAGTTGGGCAAATGCACCATTCCCAGCCCATATAAAATTGGTATCTACTTTGCCTTTAAACTGACACATTTTACAGTTTATAGTTGTACCGCATTCATTGTTCAAATATTCATCAAGAATGCCTGTTTCGACCAAATGGTTCATAATAAACACATGTGCTCCTTCAGACATAATAAACTTTTTGGCAAACATATAATTGCCAATAGGGGCAATTAAAAATACGCTCGACACTAAGGCAAAGCATGTTACCAAGCGTCTTTTTTTAATTGCTATTTGCTGCTTCTTAAAATATTTATATATGGCATATATGCCTATAAGTAATGCAATGGAAAATAAAACAAGCATGTTTGAAAAATGCACAAGCACACATAATATCAGTAATAGTGAAATCAAAATTCTCCGTACTGCGCTTAGTTTGTTATTTAATAATACGTTTATAAAACATAAAATACCAATAGGGCTAAAAATATCAGGCAACAGAATACTTACATTATGGGAGATACCTGTTGTGCCGGTGAGCACAGCTATTGAGAATATAAACAGCATATTCCGTTTATTACCCTGGTAGAACATTCCAAATGTTTCAAAAAGCAAATAAGACATTAATAAGCCCTGAACAAAAACAACCAGCCACAATGAGCTTTGCAGGCTAACAAACCTCATAAAAAGCCCATAAAAAACAGGCCTGTCGAATGGAATATAATGCCCGAAAGCGCCACCCAGGTAATCTGCTGTATCAGAATACACCAGTGGGAAAAAATTATAAAAGCTCATATAGCATAATATAATTGCGCCTGCCAGAATAAAACCTATTTCAATCCTCTTTTCTTTCATTACTATTCAAAAATAGTTTTTTTTGTCAATTATAACCATTCATGGATTCAGATAAAAAAGTACCTATTAAGCTATCAAAAACTTAACTTTGCTGAATTAAATTATATGGAAACCTTTAACGACAACCCATTTAGCAAGAACCTTGTAGAAGGAGTTGACTTTTATTATAATGAGGACGGGTATAAGGTATTTACCGAAGCCTATCACTTAAAAAGAGGGTATTGTTGCCAGAATGGCTGCAAACATTGCCCTTATGGGTTTCATGACAAGCTAAAAAAGAATACTGACAAGTAGCTTATTTTTTCCTGTACTTAGCCTCAGCCGAAAAAACCTTAGCTAATATTTCCTTTTCGGCTTTATCAAATTTCTTATGCCTTCGTTCAAATACGCGCTCGGCCGTTTCACAAGCCTTATCAAGTTCGTATGCTGTAAACCCATCTGCCCCGCCCCAACTGAATGACGGAATGAATTTTGGAGGGAAGCCACCACCGAATATATTGGCACTTACACCTACAACTGTTCCTGTGTTAAACATGGTATTTATACCACACTTTGAATGGTCGCCCATTATTAAACCACAGAAAATAAGTTTGGTTGATACTTGCTTACCATCAGCATAATCCCATAGTTTTACCTCTGAATAATTATTTTTAAGGTTAGAATTATTGGTATCGGCCCCCAGATTACACCACTCACCTAATACAGAATTGCCAAGAAAGCCGTCGTGCCCTTTATTCGAATAACCAAATAGTACAGAATTGCTTATTTCCCCGCCAACCTTTGAGTGCAGGCCAATGGTAGTTGGCCCGTAAATTTTAGCACCTGCTTTCACAACGCTTTCCTCACCAATTACTACGGGACCTTTTAATATTGCCCCCTCCATTACTTCAGCATTTTTGCCTATGTAGATTGGGCCGCTAGTTGAATTAAGTATTGCACATTCCAACTTAGCACCTTTTTCAATAAATATTCGTTTACCTATTAATGTATTGGTCGAGCTGGGTTTTGCTGACTTTCTGCCTTTTGTAAGTCTTAAAAAATCTTCCTCAATAGCATCCCCATTCTTCGCAAAAATATCCCAAAGCCTTTCTATTTTAAATAGCTTCTCTTTTATTTCTTCACCAATTTTTATAGAAGGGAATGTATTGATCACCTTTTTACCTGAATTTATTGCAATCAACGTTCCATTGCAAAATAAGGCCTGGTTTACCTTTAGTTTCTTAATTGAACTTAGCAGGGTAGCAGATGGAAGTACAGAACCATTGATCCAAACATTATCCTCAGTTTTTGAAACCAATTGGAGGTACTTATTAGCTAAATACTGCTCGGTTTTTACTGATATCTTCTTTTTCAGTTCAAACTCCCACTTTTCACGGATGGTAAGTATACCAATACGAATATCGCAAACCGGCCTGGTAAACGTAAAAGGAAGAAGATGCGCCCTTGAAAATGCATCGTCAAAAAGAATATAATTCATTCAGAAGATTAATAATATAGACAAAAGTACTGATTATTAGATTAGGATAGTGATTGACCCGAACTCTTAGCCAATTGAATAATAAACGACATAAAAATTCAAGTCTGCATACTAAAAGAGCATTTAATCTGTTATTTTTGTAAACAATGATAATTGTATGAAGCATCTGTTCAAGTGTCTTTTTATTTTAGCCTTATCCGTTCAATTTTATGCTTTCGGGCAGGAGGTTCCATTAGGCTCATGGAAGGACTATTTATCATACAGGAATGGAGTAACCGTTACCTTAGGTGTGAACTCGGCCAAACAAACTATTCTTTATTGTGTAGCCGGTTCTGGTTTGTTTTCCTATAATACTTCTGATAATTCTATAGAAAAACTTAACAAGGTAACCGGTCTTTCAGATGTTAGCCCGACCGTTGCCCGTTATAACTCGTACGATAATATTCTTTTAATTGGTTACGGCGATGGCAACATGGATGTGCTGCAGAATAAAACGATAATAAATATCCCATACCTTAAGATCACCAGTTTGCAAGGCAGTAAAACCATAAACTGTATTTGTTTTCAGGGTAATTATGCATATGTAGGTTGTGGCCAGGGAATTATGCAAATTGATCTTACACAAGATGTTATTTTAAATACCTTCTATTTCGGAACCCTTGCATCTGCTCTTAATGTAAGGGGTGTAAGTATTTGTAATGATTCAATATTTGCTACCACTGATAATGGAGTTTATATAGCCGGGCTTAGCGACCCCCAGATTAATAATTATACTCACTGGCACAAGGCTACAGCCCCGATTTTACCAACCGGGGTATATTCAGCAAATACCTCAATGGGAGATTCTGTATATGTAAGCTGGTCAGATTTTTATACGTGGGGCGGGCAGGTTGACAAGGTTTTTGTATACAGTAATGGTAAATGGAGCAATGACAGCAATTTCCAAAACCCTAACCTTACTATACGTTCTTTTCAAACATCCACTATAAATAATAAAAACTATTTAGTTGCTTCCACCAGTGTCGGGCTATCAACCTGGGATGCAACAGGCAAAAAAATTCTGAATATAGGGGCATATACAATAGGTGGTACACTTAATGGAACTTCAGCTAACGACGGCGTTTTAGATGCAAATAATTTTGCCTGGATAGCGGATAATACTTACGGGCTCGTTAAAACCAATAGTAATTTTACCCCAGCAGGGGTTTATACTCCTTCCGGTCCATATAATAACCAGATTTTCAGTATGGCCGTAAATGATAATAATTTATGGGTACTGCCGGGTGGCTATGATGCCAGTTATGTACCACTGTATAGTACTGCCGGAATATCGTCATTGCAAGGAATGACGTGGAATTATATTCAACAGCCATCTGGGGCAGGCGATTTGAATTGTATAGCAATTGACCCCTGGAAACCCTTGCACTATTTTGTGGGTAGTTGGGGAGGCGGCCTTGTTGAATACAATAATAATAACATGGTAAACATTTGGAACTCGAACAACAGTGCAATATCAAACATCAATGCTAATAATTACCCTAACTGGAGGATTGGTGGGGTAGCATACGATACAATTGGTAATTTATGGGTAACGAGTTCATTAGCGGCCTCAAAATATCTCGCTGTAGAAAAGCCAAATATTTCATGGCAGGCATTTGATTTTTCCCTGTTCATGCCTCAATCCGCCACAGTTACCAGCGTGCTCATCAGTCAAACGCAAGCCAAATGGATGTTGTTTAACGGGCTTGGTATACTTGCTTACCAGGATTACGGAACATTTGCAGCGCCTAATACCAGTAATACTCATCTTATAACTGCCTTAACAGGTAATGGAGCCTTACCTGATCTAAATGTTACTTGTATGGCGGTAGATCTAAATGGCTCTATCTGGGTAGGTACCGACCAGCGTATCGTGGTGTTTTATTCACCCGATAATGTGTTCGATGGCAACCATGATTGGGACGCACAACCGGTATATGTAACTCAAAATGGGTATACGCAATACCTTATGCAAAACCAGGTTACAACTGCCATAGCAGTTGACGGTGCTAACAGAAAATGGATCGGTACCCAGAGCGGAGGTGTGTTTCTTATGTCAGCTGACGGAACTCAACAGATATATAATTTCACCTCATCAAATAGCCCACTTCTATCTAACAACATTCAATCTATTGTTATTAATTCAGCCAATGGCGAAGTATTTTTTGGAACAGATAAGGGTATTGTTTCATATAAAAGCACTGCCACCGAGGGATTAACTCAATTTGGCAATGTGTATGCATATCCTGATCCGGTTCCGCATGGATACTCAGGACCTGTTGCTATTAAAAACCTGGTTGCAAATGCCGATGTTAAAATAACTACTGTAAATGGCGAACTGGTTTACCATACCATTGCACTTGGTGGCCAGGCTATATGGAATGGAACCAATTTTGATGGAAAACGAGTTCAAACAGGCGTTTACCTGATTTTCTGTGCCAGTCCCGATGGCAATGAAACGCATGTTTCGAAGCTTTTATTTATCAATTAAAACATGTTACATACTACTGAAGCCATTGTTCTGCAGCTTTATCCGTATAAAGACAATGGAGCAGTAGTAAAATTATATAGCAGGAATAAAGGACTTATTTCGTGCTGGGCTACATCCATTCATAAAAAAACATCGAAAACGAAAGTGAATTTATTGCAGCCCCTTTCAATTATTAAAGCTGAAATAAATGATAAGGAGAACAATAGCTTAATTCAGTTAAAAGAGATTGAAACCTCTGTCCATACCCCCAATATTGGCCTTAATATTGAAAAAAGCACTATTGCAATTTTTCTTTCTGAATTACTTTTAAAGTTGCTTAAAGAATCTTCTACCGATGAAACGTTCTACCAATTCATTCACGATTCTATTCTTCTATTAAACAATACGCCTGAGAAATGTGCCAACTTTCACATAGTATTTATGGTAGTGCTCCTTGACCATTTAGGTTTATTGCCAACAGGAAATTTTTCGCCAACCACGCCTTATTTTAATTTACAAGATGGAATTTACCAAGGGGTATCTCCTATGCACCCACATTTCCTGGAGCCTGTAGAAAGTGAATGGCTAAGTAAGCTTTCATCGTTTAAACTGGACGATTTTTATAAACCATCTATCCCAGGCCCTTCCAGAAAATTATTATTACGGGGGCTTTTAGAATATTTTGAATTACACCTTGCTATTACTCCGCTAAAATCTCACCTGGTACTGGAGGAAGTATTTTAGGAACTTTGTTTTTTGCGAGCAAATAACTTTAGGAAACCAGCCAGTGAAAATCCTGATATTCCACTTGCAGACCTGATCATAAAGAAAGCAATTACACCATAAATACCGTTTGGTATCCATACTGAAACAAGCGGTGAAATAAATCCACCTTCAGCAAAAGTGGTAGACACCTGCATAAATATGATGAACGAAAATGCAATAAGAAGACCAACCCCCAGGTGTAAACCTGTTCCACCCCTTACTTTCCTGCTTGACAAAGCAAAACCAATTAAGGTTAAAATGAAGGTAGCGAATGGGAATGCTGTACGCTTGTATTTTTCCACTTCAAAGTATTTGACATTATTTGAGCCTTCCAGGCGTTGTTGAGCAATGTACTGATTCAACTCATTATGATCCATTGCCTCAACATCGGTAAGTTTTTCTTTAAATTCAGATGGGTCAAAGCCCAGTGCTGAATCCTTTTGCATACCTGATGAAATGACCTCCTTACCTCCAGGTAAAATCTTCCTGGTGAAGTAGTTATATATTTTCCAGTCGTGCTTAACACTATCCCACATTATGGTTTCCGACATAAGTTTATAACGGACCTCTTGTTTATCGACCCGTTCCAATGCAAACTTTACCCCTAGGTTCCGAACCACATCGTAATTATGAAGGTATATAAACACACCCGGTTGAATTTGTTTGTGAATATTGGTTGACAGATTGTAATATTGAGAACGCACATACATATCTTCAAACCGAATACGCGTTTTATTCGCGTTTGGTATTACAACGTGATTAAGGAACAACGAAAGACTGGCTATCATAGCAGCGCCCATCATATAAGGCACCAATAGCCTCCTGAAACTTATGCCGCCACTTAATATTGATATTATTTCACTACGGGAAGTCATACGGGAAGTAAAGAACACTACTGCAATAAATGTAAAAAGAGGGCTGAATAGGTTTACAAGGTATGGTACAAAATTGACATAGTAATCAAACACAATAGATTTTAATGATACGTGCCATCTAACAAAGGCATCTATCTTTTCTGAAATATCGAATACTATAATAATAACACTGATAAGGCTTATAGCATATATAAAAGTGCCAATGAATTTGCGAAGGATATATTTATCCAGGATTTTCATATTACCCTTACTGTAATAAAATTCTGGTAGTTTTTTAGGTCGCCTTCTTCAATCAATACCTTTTCTACAACAGCACGCGGGGGGCCTATATGGCACCATTCAATAAATTTCACGAGTCCGTCCTCCTCGCCCTCAGCCTCAATATAAACAGTGCCGTCAGCTTCATTACGGGTAAACCCCGAAATTGAATAAGTATGCGCTTTGTCTACAGCAGTTGCCCTGAAGTAAACTCCCTGCACTTTACCATGAACACGTATTTTAAAATGCTTTTTCATATATCTATAAACGGTTAGTTACCCGTTTTACCATATCTTTTTTCCAGCTTGCAAAATCGCCTTCTATAATATGCTTGCGGGCTTCCTGCATTAGCCATACATAAAACGCTAAGTTATGAATACTGCTTATTTGCGGGCCAAGTATTTCGCGTGAATGGTGAAGGTGCCTTACATATGCTTTGGAGTAAAAAGTATCAACATACGATGTTCCATCCGGGTCAAGTGGTGAAAAATCATCTCTCCACTTACCATTCATAAGGTTCACAATACCATTACGGGTAAAAAGCCAGCCATTTCGGGCATTTCTTGTTGGCATTACACAATCGAACATATCTATACCTAACGCAACAGATTCCAATAAATTTTCCGGTGTACCTACTCCCATCAAATATCTTGGTTTATTTTCAGGCAAATGGGCAACTACTTTTTCGGTCATAGCGTACATTTCTTCAGCGGGCTCACCTACTGATAAGCCTCCTATTGCATTACCATCCAGGTCCATGTCAACTATAGCTTTAGCTGATTCTTCTCTAAGGTCACCATATACACCACCTTGCACAATACCAAAATGTAATTGCTTCGGCAGGTCGTCATTTCTTTTTCTGTAATGGTCAGCACTGCGTTTTAGCCATCTATGCGTCAGTGCAATTGATTTTTTCACATAATCATAATCAGCCGGGTAAGGAGTGCATTCATCAAGCGGCATCATTATATCGGAGCCAATTGTCCGTTGAATATCCAGTACACTTTCCGGTGTAAAGAAATGCTTTGAACCGTCGAGGTAAGAAGTGAACTCCACTCCTTCTTCCCGTATTTTACGGATAGGAGAAAGAGAATATACCTGGAAACCTCCGCTATCAGTAAGTATTGGACCATCGAAATGCATGAACTTATGCAGGCCACCTGCCTTTTCCATAATATCCATACCGGGACGTATGTATAAGTGATAGGTATTACCTAAAATGATCTGGGCTTTTACGTCGTTCACCAAATCTTGCTGGCTAACGGCCTTCACCGAAGCAATGGTGCCAACCGGCATAAAAACCGGAGTTTCAAAAACGCCGTGAGGCGTGTGAACAGTGCCTGCACGTGCACCTGATTGAGTATCTTTATGACTTAGCTTGAATGACACATTATGTTAATTAAACTGTTGAAATCGTGCCAAAATTAGCAGGATTCCCGCTCATGAATCAAGGTAGCTTTGCATAAACAAAAAATACAATGCCCTTAACACTTGTAAACATTCTTCTTATTTCATTCGGAATTTGCTTTCTTATTCAGCTCATTTTTCTGCTGTTCGTTAACTCAGGCTTTGCTTTCAGGAAGAAAAGGAGCATAGTTAAAAGCATTGGCTTACCTTCTATTTCGGTTATTATTTGCGCAAAAAACGAGGAAAAATTTCTTGAAAATAATTTACGTTACATATTGGAACAGGATTACCCTGCTTTTGAAGTAATAGTAGTTAATGATTGTTCGAACGATGGTACGCAAGAGATATTGGAGGAGATGCAGAAAAAACACCCTAACCTGCGCAGCCTTATCATCAATGAAGGGAATAAATTCAAGCATGGAAAAAAACTAGCCCTAACGATTGGTATAAAGAATGCCCAATACGAATACCTGGTATTTACCGATGCCGATTGCCGCCCGGCAGGGAAAGGCTGGTTAAAGGACCTTATCAGCGCATTTGATACGGATACAGAGATCGTGTTAGGTTATGGGGCTTATGCCCGCAAAGGTGGCCTGGTAAACTCACTTATCCGTATGGATACCTTTCAGATAGGGCTGCAATACATGTCCTTGGCATTAGCTGGTATGCCCTACATGGGTGTGGGTAGAAACCTGGCTTACAAAAAGTCATTGTTCATTAAGCAAAAAGGGTTCGCGCCATATAGCCACATAGCATCAGGCGACGATGACCTGTTCATAAACAAAGCGGCTAGCCGTTTAAATACACGCATAGCCGCCTGCCCCGATTGTATAACCATATCTGAACCCAAAGGTAGTTTTAAAGAATGGGTTAACCAGAAACGCAGACACGTTTCTACTGCCAAATACTATAAAGGCTCCACGTTGTTCATTCTGGGTACTATAACATTCAGTCAGTATTTCTTCTGGTTAAGTTTCGTTGCACTGCTATTCACTCCTTGGTGGAACATAGCAGTGGCTTTATTCAGTGTAAGGCTGCTCTTGCAAACGCTTATTTATGGCAAAGCAATGAGAAAGCTGGGCGAAAGCGATTTATTACTATATTCGCCTGTTATAGAGGGATTGCTACTTTTCGGGTTCTACCCTGGAGTAGCAATTTCGAATATACTGTTTAAAGAACCAAAATGGAAGACCTAGAACATTTATCAGCTAAGGCTTATCACGACTTTGAGCTTGTAAAACAAGCCATAGAGGGTGATCAGAAGGCATATGCCGAGCTGATGAAACGTTATTATGATTCCATTTACTTTATGATGCTTAAAATGGTACGCAGCAAGGACGATGCTGATGACCTTACAATGGAAGCATTTGGTAAAGCATTTAAAGGCTTATCGCACTATACCCCCGATTATGCATTCAGCACATGGTTATTTAAAATTGCCACCAACAATTGCATTGACCACATGCGCAGGCAAAAAATAAAGCCTATTTCAATAGATAAGACCTATGAGAATGACGAAGGCGACGAAATGTCGATGGAGGTAAAATCGCAATACCTAGACCCGGAGGAAAAGTACATTAAGAAACAGAAAATAAAGATAATGCACGATATTGTAAGCAAGCTTAAACCTCGTTACAAAGTATTGGTTGAGCTGCGTTACTTTAAAGAATGGTCATACGAAGAGATTGCCGAGCACTTAGACATGCCTATTGGCACAGTAAAAGGGCAATTGTTCCGTGCAAAGGAAATAATGCTCCATATTCTTAAAAATTCAAAGGACAAGATATAATTGCTTATGGCAGAAGCAGACGATAGTATAGCTCTTTTGCTAAAGTATTTCCCCTTAACAGATAAACAAAAGGACCGGTTTACACAGCTTGGTGACCTTTACCGTGATTGGAACAGCAAGATAAACCTTATATCACGTAAGGATATAGAATATCTCTATCTCCATCACATTCTGCATTCACTTGCTATAGCTAAACTTATACAATTCAAGCCCGGCACCCGTATTATTGATGTGGGTACTGGAGGAGGCTTTCCGGGCATTCCGCTTGCCATTATGTTTCCCGAAAGTGCGTTTTTGCTGGTGGACTCTACGGGTAAAAAGATAATGGTCGTTCAGAATATTATTGAGGCCTTAAAACTTGAGAATGCAGCAGGTGAACATGCACGTGCAGAAAGCCTGAAAGAAGACACTGATTTTGTAACCGGCAGGGCTGTAAGCGATATAAAAATGTTTTACAATACGGTTCGCCATCTTATTCTGCCCAAGGGTAACAATAGCCTCTCTAATGGCATTATTTACCTTAAAGGTACCGACATTAGAGATGAATTAGATAACCTGAAGAAAAAGGCAACTATTTATCCTATCAGTAAGTGGTTCAGCGAAGAGTATTTTGCAACCAAAGTTGTTGCCCATATAAAAACTACTTAGCAGCCTTTACATCATCTGCCGTAACGGTATAGCCTTTATTGCCAAATGAATGGGTAATATAGCTTAACACAGCCGCAACATCTTCATCGCTCATTGTCATAGCAGGCATAGTACCATTATACTTTGTGCCTTTAACCGTAATCTCTTCAGAAGTACCACTAACAATTTGCTTAATGGCCCTCTTTTTATTTGAAAGTAAATAGTCCGACCCTGCAAGTGGTGGGCAAGCAGTACGGTTAGCACTACCATCAGCCTGGTGGCAACTTGCACACTTAGCTTCGTATATCGATTTACCTGCAGCGTAAGGTGAGTTCTTATCTGCGTTCTCAACTGAATCCTTTACAGCTTTTACATCGGCAACGGTAACACTATATGCATTATTATCAAAATTATGTGTTACATAGTTTAACACATCAGCAACTTCTTCGTCCTTCAAATTACTTTGAGGAGGCATAACACCTGTGTATTTTTTACCGTTAACGGTCAGTGGAGTTGATGAACCTTTCAATACCTGAAGGATAGCCCTTGATTTATTTGCAAGCAAATAATCTGATTTCGACAAAGGAGGATATGTGCCTTCCATGCCGGTACCATCTGGCTGATGGCATATAATGCATGTCCGTTGATACACACCTTTACCTGCTGCATAAGGAGAATTATCCACCGGTGCCGCAGGGGTTGTGTCCGCCGGAGCAGCGCTGTTATTATTGTTCGAAGATGGATTGTCAACACAGGCTATTACAACTATTGCAATGGCCAGGAGTGTAAATGCTAACTTTTTCATTTGTTTAAATTAAATATTATATCAACCTTGGTCATAATCTACTACAACTACAGGGCTAACCGGGTGCGATTGGCAGGTAAGTATGTAGCCAGATGCTACCTCCTCGTCAGTAAGTGCATAATTCAGATCCATTTCTACTTTGCCTTCTTTCAACTTGGCGCGACATGTAGCACACACTGCCCCTTTGCAGGAGAAAGGTGCATCAACACCTGCATCCATAGCTGCATCTAATATAGCACTACCTTTCGACGCTAACTGAAAGGTAGTTTCCTTTCCGTCCATTATAATAGTTACTTCACTTATTGTACTAGGGCCGGAAGTATCTTTCTTCACCTCCTCAACAAAGGATGTGAAATATTCAATATGAATAAAGTTCTTGTTTACATTATTGCCTTCAAGCACTTCTTTTACATTATCCATCATCGGGCCAGGGCCACAAACAAAGTACTCTATCACAGGATTACGTTCAACATATTTCTGTAGCAGCACTTTTACTACATCTTTGCTCATCATACCGGTAAGGTCAGCAGGATGTGAACCCTGTGGCTTATCAAAAATATAATGAAGCACAAAACGTCCATTATTAGCAGCAACTAGCTCATCGAGTTCTTTTTTAAATATGGTAGATGGCTCATTGTAATTACCATAGAACAACGTGAGTTTACTTCCCGGCTCTGCAATAAGCGTTGTGCGTACAATAGACAACATTGGTGTAATACCGCTACCACCTGCAAATAATACATAATGTTTGCGATTGGTATCTTTCAAATCGGTATGGAAATTACCCATAGGGGTCATTATCTCAATGGCATCCCCTTTCTTGATCTTCTCATTCACATAGTTAGAGCCTACACCGCCCTTTACCCTTTTTACAGCAATGCGCATTGGTTCTTTCAGCAATGGGCTACTGCAAATGGAATAAGAACGCCTTACTTCCTTACCATCAACGGTAAGCTTAAGGGTAAGGTGTTGGCCTTGTATGTAGGTATAATCTTTCTGGAGTTCAGAAGGAACCTCAAATGCTACAGATACACATTCAGGTGTTTCAGTTCTTACTTCTGAAACTATGAGTTTATGGAATTTCGTCACAAGCTATATGTTTAAAATGAAAAGCCCCCAAAATTAGAATTTTTAGCGTTATAGAAATGTGAGCATCCTACTGTTTCAGCTTAATTTACTAAAACGCCCATTCAACGGGGGTTTCCATTGTTATTTATTGTTATTTCTGTAAACTCGCATTGTCAGCAATCAGATAAATCAATTAACATATTGATAATCAATAATATATGACATAAAGTGGATAAATTGAGCTATTGTATTTCATTGTAAATTACAACGCCTGCTTTGAAAGCCTTTTAAACAAAAGCGGTTGCAAGAGTTGGTCGCAAAAATTAGTCGCAAGCGGCTTATAGATAGATTATGAAATAATTCCCTGAAATACCTATAAATAAAGGGTGTATTACAATATACAATAGTGTTCATGTTTTAAAGTTATATAAAACATGAACACAATCAAAAAGAAACTAATTAACAATACAGATTAAGAATCTAAATCTATATTATATTTTTTTTCAAAATTCAATGCTTCGAGTCTCCCCTGGATTCTTTTTTCAATAATATTATGCAAGTTATTATGCAAGTAGTGGTATTTTTTTTCCAACTTCTTGTATTTTCTTTTCAATTCTACATTTTCTTTCCTTAATCTATCAATCTTAGCCTTAAGAATAATGGTCGGGTTTATAAACGGTTTCTTACTCATTTGATTTTAATTTTAAATGTTATATTTTAGATGAAGTGAATTGGAAGCCTTTTTCAAAAGCATGATCAATACACCCGCGACGGAAAACAAGACCATGACCTAATCTCTCTTCTTTATCAACTAATTGTGGAGCAATCTTACTTAATGTAGAGAGAGAACCACGCCAATATTCTTTATAAGTTAAATAACGGTGGAGTTCCTTACACCCCCTTATGATTTCGCCAAACTTGGGCTGATTAATCTTTATTTCTTTTTCAGCTTCAAATTCTCTTTGAGCTTTCAGGTACCCTTCTTTGTATGCTTCGGTAACAATCCCTTGGAATTCTGGAATACCTAATGTAATGACTTGTACAACCATGTTACTCTATATTATGGGAATGTCGTCTCATTCCATAACACAAATGTCGGTAGTCTTTTAGGAGAATAGCTTTACTATACTTTACCAGTAAAGGAATTGGAATCTAAAAAGATGCAGTTGATTTTACATTTTTTACCTTATTGACAAGCTTTTTAAGCTCATTAGCTTTTTTAGGTACACCTGTCTTACTATCAAGATAATCTTGTTTGATTTGTTTGAGATTAGCATAACCTTTTCCATCCTCATCTTCAAAATGCATTTTTATAGCAGCGAGCAAAGTCAGGTTTTTTGACAGCAAACCATTCTCTTGCAACTGTTCAAATAGGTAAATCAATTGACCAGCCGTGCCATTCCACTTAATCGGGCTAGCAGGTTCTTTTGATTCATACGAAAAGTGTCCTTTTATTATTATTTCTATATCTATTGGGAGTACTAAGAATTTTTCATACTTTAATTGCTCCAGAAGACACACAAGTTGTTCATTTGTTCCAAACCATTTTATAGGGCTAAAAGGTCTACCTGTTTTAAAATACTTTAATGCGAGCTCTCCTATTTTTTCAGATGGATTAGACATTTTTTTTAACTTTAGTTATTGTATGTACTAATATAACATTTTTTAGTGTTCCTGACTTATCAGCGGCATGTAACGGTATATATCTAAGAATAGTGGCATAATAGAAACATCTTATTACGAATGCAATGGATAAAGAATTAGAAAAAAAACTCGACGAGTTAAAGAAATTGTTTAAGCCACTTCAAGAAATCCAGCAAAACACCTCTATGTTCTTTAGGGGGCATTTCGTAAGTCTATTTGTATTACTTGAACAAAGCATAGATATTTTGATTGCCGCTAACCTTTGTGATGATTTAGATGATGACCGTTCTCATTTAGTTATTGCAATAATGGAATTTATCAGAATCGATAATAAAATTACTATAATAAATTATATCTTGAATAAAAACTATACAGGAATAATAAATACAGACAGCAACTTTAAACATTTAAGAAATGAACACGGTAACAATAATATAATAACTGCGTTAAAAAAGGCGAATGAGATAAGAAATTCCTTTTCCCACCATATTATTGATACTCCTGAGGAATCGGTATTACTACCTTTTAAAATAGATATGTTTAAAAGAACTGGATTAAGAAATAACAGTAAGAATATGCCGGAGATCATCGAGTTTAAAAATGCAAAGTCATTTTCATTAAAGGAATTAAAGGAGTATACAAAGGAACTTACTGAATTAATATATATACTTATGAATCTAAGTAAGGAACGAATTGGAAAATAAATACTATCTTCTTAAGTATTACTTCGATTCTCCACAAAGTTAAAGGCAGGGCAAACAGCCGAACCTGTCAACCGGCTTTTGCGGCATAAAATTATTCCAGTTCCTCCTTTGTTATTCCTCTGCTGAACCGACACAGGCAAACATTGACTGCTTTTCAATAGCAAGTATTGCCATGTCGGAGAATACTTCAGCGACGGAACGGATTTAAAATATACTACTCATTCCTCATGGAATGGATCTTACAGTACCATTCCCCTCTTCATTTCATAGAATATTGTAAATCCGCCCAAATACAGAGGGTAACAATGGATTTTCCCGGCATAAATTTATTCCACATTCCGGTTTCCCGGATAACAGCCTTGAAATCCGGTGACAGAACCGCCCTGCCTTTCCTGTTTGCGGATAACCGCAGTACTGCAAACAAGCATACTGCATAAATCCAAAACAACATGAAACAGTTCACCTTAAAAACCTACAGTAGCTCTACTGCAATTGAGCAAAACTGCTTTTTCATCCTTAACAAAGGGTTGAATAGTGGAAAACCTTTCCCCCAGCCATTCTGCAATAGCTTCGTATTCATAGCAGATACGGAACAGGAAAAAGACCTGTTCTATTGGATAACCTTTGCAGCCTGGCAGGGAAAGCTTTTCTATCCGTACCATAAAGGCTCAGTCATTCCATTTATAACCATAATGGATACTATGGAGGTAATAAAAAATGCAAGTAAAAACTGCATTGCTAATCCTGAAAGAATTACCCGATTAGTACAAACCTTTGATACCCTGAACAAGCTTGAAATGAAATATGAAAACTTCACGAAGCTTACTAAAACAGCCAAGTGTGCTGCTGCATTAAGTTTCATTAAAGCTTAAAATAAAAAGGCCCTGCCGAAATGCGGGGCTTTTTTCTTTACATTTGTTTAATAAACATAAAACTGAAAACTATTGATTTAACAAAGTAGAAATAACATATCAGCGTTATCTGAATTTTTGAGGAGAAAACCGCGAATTTTTAACAGAACAAGAATCAAGATATACGCTCACGTCAAGGCGTGGGCTTTATCTTTTCTGTTCTGTGGGTGCTTCGCGGTACCTCTCTTCAGTTGGATGAATGTCCCACGCTGTTTTTTTATATGAACTCTGTTCTTGGGCATGAATGGAATAAAAATCAAATCAAATGAATCATTTACTTTTTATCGATGCAGTAAAACCAGGTGAACTTATTTTAGTACTTACACTCTTAGTTTTCATACCCTTTTTTGTTGGGTATAAATGGGGCTTTTATAAAGGCAAGGACGCAGCAAGAAAAGAGGATATAAAAAAATAAAAACAGCGTCAAATCCTGTACTTTATTCTCATTTTATATGATAAAAATATTTTGCACATAGGAAAACATATCAATATGGCTGATATTCAGTGAATATTAAGGTTTTGAAAAAAGATAACGAGTAGGGAATGGCATCTCTACACATTGCTTTTCTTCGAAACAATCTGATTTACAGTGTAACTAAAATATTGCAGATACTTAAAATTGTGGTTCAAATTGAAACAAGTAGGGTATTGTTAATACTTATACCCGACAGAGAGAAAAATTGGTAGATAACAGGCTTTTATCATTTAAAATGGCTGTAAACATCGCACCATGCCAAAACAAAAACATACCTTTATTAGGGCATTATCTCGTTGCTGGCAACATTTGTCGACTCGGAAGTGCTATGCACTGATGAGCCAGCAAAAACATCTCAAATGCCTCATATGAGGGAATGAATCTTTAAAAAAGAGCAATTAAAATCGCCAAATTTCACTTGAAAAAGTTACTTTATTTTAGGTAATATTTAAGCAAGAGTATTTTGCTATTTTTGAACTCAATAGTAAAGTATGAAGTTAAAAGTCCAAAAACCAAGCCAATCTCTAAACAAAGCTTTTTTAAAGCAACGACCATTAAGGGGAGAAATTAACCTTTTTAAGGAGAATCTAATTCGTCTTTTAGGAAAAGTAGATGAAATTGAACATGAAGAGAACCAAAAAAACCATGTTCGCGATTTTCTTCTCGATACTTTCTTCAAGGAAACCAATGAAATTAATACTAAAGACAGAAAAGACCTTGTAATACATCTAGGTAAGAATAGTAAGGATAAGGTCGGTGTGATAATTGAAGCTAAAAGACCAAGTAATATTGGGGAAATGCTTTCTGCCAATCATCCAAATAGTAAAGCTATACAAGAACTTATCCTATATTACCTTGATGAACGTAATAAGGAGAATAATAATGAGCTAAAACAGCTTATTGTTACAAATATCTATGAATGGTTTATTATTGATGCTAACTATTTTGATAAATGGATTTATGGGAATAGTAAAATCAAAAAACTATACGAAGTATATTTAAACGACAAGAAAAGCACTTCTTTTTTTTACGATGAAATAAGCAAAATAATTCCAACTGTAGAGTGCGAAATTTCTTGTACGTATTTTGATATTCGACATTATGAAAAGTATTTGAAAAATAAAGACAAAGAAGAGGACAAAAATTTAATTGCATTATTTAAAATATTTTCCCCGTATAATTTATTAAAGGTACCCCTCACTAATGATAGTAATGAACTAAATGAGAATTTCTATAAGGAGCTCTTATATATCATTGGACTTGAAGAAGCAAAAGAAGGGAGTAAAACAATTATTCGCAGAAGGAAGGAGAATAGTATTGCTGCATCTATTCTTGAAATGGCAATACATAAACTTAAAACTAAAGGTATTCATAAACTACCTGATATTAGAAGTTTTGGGGAGAATAGCGAAGAACAATATTTCAATATTGGACTAGAGCTATGTATCACTTGGGTTAATAGGATTTTATTTCTGAAATTATTAGAAGGACAGTTAATAAGCTATCACAAAGGAGATAAAAAATATAGTTTTCTTAATACTCCAACAATTTTTGATTTTGAAGAGTTATTTAAGCTTTTTCATGAAGTTTTGGCAGTTAAAGTTAGTGAACGTGAACATTCAATTCAAGAGAAATATAAGCATGTGCCATACTTAAATAGCTCACTCTTTGAAATAAGTGAGCTTGAGGATCTGACCATTTCAATTGACTCACTGGATAATTCTGAGCCATTTGACCTGATAAATACGACCATCTTAAAAGAACACAAAAGGAGAAATGAAAAACTAAAAACTCTTGACTATCTTTTACAGTTCTTGGATTCCTATGATTTTTCAAGTGAAGGAACCGAAGATATACAGGAAGATAATAGAACACTCATAAACGCCTCTGTTTTAGGTAAGGTATTTGAAAAAATAAACAGTTTTAAAGATGGGTCAATTTATACGCCTGGATTTATAACTATGTTTATGAGTCGAGAAGCAATACGTTTGGCGGTAGTGCAAAAATTTAATGATACAAAGAAATGGGAAATCAAGGGATTTGATGAATTATACAATAAGATTGAAGATATAAACGAAGCAAATTCAGTCATAAATAGTTTAAAAATTTGTGACCCGGCGGTCGGAAGTGGACACTTCTTAGTTTCAGCACTTAATGAAATTATTGCTATAAAGAGCGAGCTTAAAATATTAAAAGATAAACATGGAAAACGTTTAAAGGAGTATACTGTTGAAGTTATAAACGATGAATTAATTATTACTGATGAAGATGGGGAAATTTTTGAATATACTCCACATAACAAGGAAAGTCAGCGATTACAGGAATCTTTATTTATAGAGAAACAAACTATTATTGAAAATTGCTTATTCGGTGTCGATATAAATCCAAACAGTGTAAAAATTTGCCGCTTAAGGTTGTGGATAGAACTTTTAAAAAATGCTTACTATAAAGAGTCAACAAATTATGAAGAGCTTGAAACGTTACCAAACATAGACATAAATATTAAATGTGGAAACAGCCTGCTGAGTCGTTTTTCATTGGATTCTGATTTAAGCAAAGCACTTAAAAGTATTAAATATGATGTATCGGCATATAGAGGGTTTGTTAATGAGTATAAAAACGAGAAAAATAGAGAAGTAAAAAAAGGCCTGCAAAAGGTTATTGACACAATTAAAAGTGATTTTAGGACTGAAATTTATAACAATGACCCCAAGTTTATTGCATTGAATAAAAAAAGTGGCGAGTTGTATAATTTGTTAAATCAAAAAAAGATATTTGATGAAAACAGTAAACAGAAAAAGGCAGAAAAAGCAAAGCAGTTAAAATTAGAGTCGGAAATAAGAAAATTAACTTATGATATTGACCAAATAAGAACTAATGCTATTTATAAAAATGCCTTTGAATGGCGATTTGAATTTCCGGAAGTATTAACTAATGATGGTGATTTTGATGGGTTTGATATAGTAATTGCAAACCCGCCTTATATTAGGCAAGAGGAAATATTTACAATTAAACAGTACTTAAAAGATAATTACAATGTTTTTGTTGCGGGTGGGGATATTTTTTCCTACTTCTATGAATTAAGCTATAACCTTCTTAAGGAAAATGGGAAATTTGCATTTATTAATAATACTTTTGATAAAACAACAGCCGGTAAGGTACTGAGGAAATTTGTTTCTGAAGAGTTTCATATTAAAAAATATATTGATTTTACAAGCGTAACTGTATTTCATGAGGTAACTACTTATCCTGTAATTCTCATTGCTGAGAAAGATAAAAATCGAGATACATTTCAATATTTCAAGTTCACGAAAGAGAACTTCAAAAACAAATCCTTAATTGAGCATAGTGAAAATTTTATTGAATCTTCACAGAGCTTATTAGATAATGTTGTTTGGAATTTCCTTGATGAGGTTGGAGCAAAAATACTTAATAGAATTAAGCAACACAAGCCTTTATCTGAGATTTATGGTAAATGTAATCGTGGAATTGTAACTGGTTTTAACCCGGCATTTATTATTGATAATCCCGATGTCTACAATGATATTATTAAGGAAAGCCCCAAGGACATAGAAATAATAAAGCCAATTTTAGAAGGCTCTGACATAAAAAAATGGAATACTTCTATTATTAAAAAATGGGTAATATTTACAAGAAGAGGCACAGATATTGACAAGTATCCAGCAGTGAAAAGACATTTGGAAAAGTATAAAAATGAATTAACTCCTAAAAAAAATAAAAGCGAAAAAGTTGGAAGAAAACCTGGTACGTATAAATGGTTTGAAATTCAAGATGTTGTTGGCTATTATATGAATTTTGAAAAAAACAAAATAATGTCACCCAATTTGCAAAATCAAAATAGATTCTGTTTTGATAATGAGAACAGGTATATAAATGCTCCATCGGTTATATTACCAACAAATGATAAATTTCTTTTATCGGTACTAAACTCTAAAGTTGTATGGTATTTCCTGAAAAATATTTGTGTTTTAAGAAACGGAGGTTATATTGAAGTTAAACCGCAGTATTTTGAGCAAATCCCTGTTCCACAAATTGAAAAAGAGGAAGCGAGACCTTTTGAAATATTAGTAGATTATTTAATTTACCTGTCAGACATTCACATTGAACCAATAAGTGAAAATGTTCCTAATGAGCATATTGTAAAGTTTTTTGAAGATATAAATAACGGGTGCGTTTATGAATTATATTTTAGAGAACATATGAGGGAAAAGGGAATTGATATATTGGGTTTTGTAAAAAGTCAAATTCCTCCAATTGCACATTTAGCTAATGAAAATGAAAAAAGAAATATTATTTCTAAAACATACAAAACCCTTAGAGAGCCTGATAATGTAATACGTAACCGAATGCTGCTTTTCGGAACTAGGAGCCCAGAAATCATTTTGCCTTTAATAAAAAGCACATAATGAACTGGATACACACCATAAAAATTAAAAACTTTAAGGGATTCCCTAAAGAAGAAAAATTTGAATTAGGTGGCGGAAATGGGAAACATTTACTCATCTATGGAGAAAATGGTAGTGGGAAATCTTCTCTTTATTGGGCTATATATACTCTACTCCAATGCAGTGATGAGAGTAAGGATGCTACTAAATATTTTCTTCGCAATAATCCAGAAAATTTGTTAAATATTTATACAACAGATGATGATGCTTTTATTTCTATATCCTTTCATAATGACCCGAATAAATTCTATACACTCTCTAAAGATGGTTTGAAACCACGCGAAAATTCTGATACCTTACTAAAAGAAGCAAATATTGCCAGTGATTTCATTAGCAATCGACTTTTAACGAATTTCTACAACTTTAAAAACTCTGAAGAGATAAATTTATTCTCGGTTTTTGAAAGAGACATTTTACCTTTTTTCACCACAGAATTGGATCAAAATTTATATGCTCTCTATAAGGAAATTAAAAATAGGAGACCATACATATTAAAAGAAAATGGTGTCCTTGCAAATAGGAATCCCAATGACGAAGAGTATAAAGAATATGAAAGGTTGATTCAAGATTTCAATGCCGGCTTAAGAAGGCTTATCGATAATATTAATGAAAAGGTTAATGAATTTTATAAAGAAAACTTCACCGAAGGTACAAAAGCATTTAGAATAAAATTAGACTTGAAAAAGGATTTAGCTTATCAGAGAATGGAGGAAGAAAGGTTATTTGAAGGCGGGATGCGTAAATTTACCTCTGATGATTACAGAGAAATTCGAGAGCCATTTATTAAACTTTATATTCAGGAAGAAATAGCTGGCCGCATAATAGATATTGACCGTCCACAATCATACTTAAATGAAGCCAAATTAACTGCGATAGCCTTATCTATAAGGTTTGCAGTTCTGGAAGACAGACTAAAAACAGCTGATTTGAAAATCTTGGCTCTTGATGATTTATTAATAAGTCTGGATATGTCACACCGTGAAACAGTTTTAGATTTACTTTTTACTCGATATAAAGATAAATTTCCTTATCAATTATTGTTATTAACCCATGATAGAGAGTTTTTCCATATTGCAAAACAGAAAATAAAACTCAAATTTACACCTGACGAATGGGTATTCTATGAGATGTATGCAGATGAAGAGGATGGGCGTCCTCAACCACCAAAAGTTCTTGAATCATCTGGTAATCTTGCCAAAGCCAAATATCATCTTAAAGAAAAGGATTATCCTGCAAGCGTAAACTATTTGAGAAAGGAATTAGAGGATGTTTTTCAACACTTATTACCGAGTAGTCTACGAACCAAATTTAAAAAAGGGGAAATAACACATATTAAAATGCTTGGAGGACTTATTGCTACTTCAAGAGAGTATTTTCCGACTGTTGGCTTTGATGTTAAATTAATTGATGAGGTTTATATTTACCTGGGTATTTTATTAAACCCATTATCTCATCATAGCCCACATACAGATATTTATAGAGCAGATATTGAAAGTGTATTTAGGATTATTGAAAAGCTTAAAGCAATAAAAAATGAGGTAATCATTCCAGGTAATGGTTATATTTTTTTTACCATTGATACCGAAAAAGGTAACAAGTGTATTATTAAATTTCAACTTACAGATGATTTAAGATTGATTAAGAGGAATCAAGAAGAGACAAGCTTCTTCTCTGAAATTAAAGGAAATATTATAAATTGCATTACAGTAATAGATGGAATTGAAAAGACAGAGGATTATTCTCGTGTAATCAATAAAATTCCTCTGTCCGAATTTTATATTAATTTAAATAAGGAGGTTAAGAAAGCAATGAAGGAAAACCCTGTAAATGGCATTGATATATTTTCAGTGATAAAGAATAATGAAGGGAAAAGTTTGAAAGAATTAAGAGATATTATGGGTTGATATTTTTTGCTGTTATTTTATCAATCCAAGCATCTTTTAATATTTTCGTTTTCCTAACTTTCATCATCTGACGAAGAGCTTCAAGTTTTGAATTAAAATTACCGAATCCAACTCTATAAATTCCATATTCAGTTGTATCTATAATTATATCACTGAATTTGTGATTTTGAAGGTATTTTATTCGATTGAGTGCAAGAATCTTTGATGTCCCAATTTTATAACATTCTGCTATTATAAAATAAGAGGTATTCGCTCTTTTAATAATAGTTTGAGCAGCCCTAAAATGAGTAGTATCAGGTTTGGGAATCCTGCTCAGAGTCCTATATACAGAATCAGGTGAAAAATAGTAACTTCTATTTATACTGGTGATTAACTTTCTCTCATTTAATTCTCCTAATTTAAAACAGACTCCACCCAATAAAGCCATAGTTAAAAGCATTATACATGCCAATCGATAGTACTTACTATATTTTCCTTCTTTCTTTTTTATAGATATTTCTTCTGGCCTTACGTTTAGTTCCTCTAAAATTTTAGGAGGTTCAGGTATGGTAGGCAGAATAACTTGAACAAGAGGCTTTTCTTCCTTAATTTTCGGGGTGAATGTTAATATGCATGGTGCGCTATCTTTTAGATGTAAATAATTTACTGTTGTATCCTGTTTAAAAAGGAGTTTTTTATTTTCATAGTAAAACTTACCAATTCTATCAATAGTGATAAAATCTTGTGTTTTTAGAGCTGTTCTATATTTTTTTATTGCATCAGTAATTATTTCAAGTGCATCTTCACTTGAAATATTATGCTGTTTTGTTATATGTTCAATAAGCATTCCATCATTTTGAGAAAGCTCAACACTAAAGATTATTTTTTTATAAGGCTGTTCAAAGATCCCAGTTGTTAAATCAATACTCGCAGGTTCAAAGTTTCCTATAAAACCTCCAAAACCAGGAATAATTAAACAATTATGCCTATAAAGTAATTGACAGATGCAATCTTCTAATGCCATTCCTACAGTATATTGGAACCAAAGTTAAGTAATTACCTCTGCTATTTTAAGCAGAAATTAATACCAATCGGCTCTTTTTATTCAATAATATGTATCTAAGCTACTTTCCCAAAATCAAAACGGCTTGTTACAGATTTTAAAATATCCAAGCCTTTCCTAATATCCTTTTCATCTATACCTATATATCGCCTTGTTATATCAGTAGTACTATGCCCAAGTATCTTACTAATAGTTAACAGTTCGACGCCTTTCTTATACAGTATAGTAGCACAACTTCTTCTCATGGTATGCGTACCTACCTTTTTATCTATTCCGGCATCTTTACACCATTTTTGCAGATGCTCCCTAACAGTTTGACAATCCTGGGGTATTTTTGAAAATATCTTCCCTTTACGCTCTTTACCCTTTCCTACCCAGTTCATTAGGTCTTTACTTATAAAAGATGGCAATACTTTATCTGTCTTTTCCTGCTTTAAAACTATCTTATACTGACCATCTTCAAATAGTATTTGATCCCAAGTCATATCCTTAACATCCCCCCAACGTTGCCCACATGCAAATTGTAACATGAGGGCCTTGCAAATTTCCTGTTTCTCATAAGGAGTACTTTGTAATTTGATTATTTCATCTTCAGTTAAGGTAATAGGTACTTTGATAACCTTTCCGATAGCAGGTATATCATCATTACTATAGGCTGATAATGAGATATACCCTTTACGTTGAGCACGATTAGCATATCTCATTATAACAGACATATAGCCGTCACAAGTTCCTCTTTCCATTTGTTTGTATTCAGTTCCATCTGCTGTTTTTCTGCAATCATTAAGTGCTTCATTTAATAACCACTCACGATATAAAAGCAGGTTCTTTTCATTGATAAAAGTAAAAGGTATATCTTCTCTTTTAGCAAACTGACGGAACTTTTGAAGTGAGGAATTAGGGGTTTTCCGGCTTTGCAGTTTATCGATTTTAAGGATTTCACTTTCACAAAAGGCAGTAAAACTGGTAATTTTATCATTTTTCTCTAAAAGGACATAATTAATGCATCTGGTAATAGCATCATGTTTAATCGTATTATCGATCAAAGGATTTCCAGTAAAGTAAAGCCCTAAAAACTCTAGATGCCTTTTCTGGGTTTCTTTCAAATAAATTTCCAAATAAAGGCTTTCAGGGTTTTGGCCATTTTTACGACCTTTTAAAAATATAGTGCCAAAAGCAGTTTTATGCTTATAAATCAGTATGTTTTTCATGATAAAGATGTGTTAATAAGTAATTAGTAAACAAATATCCTTTTAAAGAAGAGGTAGCAAAATATGGTAGCAAAAAGGGGAAAAGAGGTGCAATTTTGGGATAAAAGAAAAAGGTATAATAAACGAGTGAGAAGGGATAGAACACAATACAGATATGACTTTCCGAAGTATTTGCAAATGCCCCCTTTGCAATTACTATCTATATCAGTATTACATTGTATTTATCAATAAAAACAGCTTTTAAAAAACTTGAAAGTTTCCAGGTGGTTAATAAGTCAGGACTTTTATCACTTAATAAAAACCAATTGTAACCTAAATTGCATGCATTCGCAAAATGATTTAGGTAAAAATTAAGAGTTTGTGCGCTTTCTTAATTTGAAAAAATTATATTTGTAAGACAGAAAAAGAACCGATTATGTCAAATCTTTCATCAGAAGAATTGGAAGTAAAATTCCAGCAGAAAATAGATGCCAACGAATACATTGAGCCTAAGGACTGGATGATGGATAGGTATCGCAAAAACCTTATCCGCCAGATATCACAACACGCTCATTCAGAGATCGTAGGTATGTTACCCGAAGGCAACTGGATTACCCGTGCCCCTAACTTACGCCGCAAAGCAGCTTTATTAGCCAAGGTACAGGATGAAGCAGGTCATGGCCTATATCTTTATTCAGCAGCTGAAACCCTTGGTATCAGCCGCGACGAAATGATCGAGCAATTGCATACAGGCAAAGCGAAATACTCAAATATATTTAACTACCCTACCCTTACCTGGGCCGATATTGGCGCAGTAGGATGGCTTGTAGATGGTGCAGCTATTATTAACCAGGTAATGTTGCAAAGGGCATCGTATGGCCCATATGCACGTGCTATGATCAGGATCTGCCGCGAAGAAAGTTTCCACCAGAGACAAGGGTTTGAAATAATGCTTACCCTTTGCAACGGAACACCGGAACAAAAAGCAATGGCACAGGATGCACTTAACCGATGGTGGTGGCCATCGATGATGATGTTCGGGCCAAACGATAAAGATTCTCCACATACATCAGATATGGCTAAATGGAGAGTGAAAAGGGAAAGTAATGATGAACTCCGCCAACGTTTTGTTGACAGGGTTATTCCTCAGGCCGATTTCCTTGGTATTACGGTACCGGATGATAAATTGAAATGGAACGCTGCTACCCAGCATTATGATTTTGGTGAAATTGACTGGACCGAATTTCATGCCGTGATAAGTGGACATGGACCATGTAACCGAGAGCGCATGAACGCCCGTGTAAAGGCACATGAAGAAGGTAAATGGGTAAGGGAAGCAGCCGCAGCATATGCGAATAAAAAACGTAAGAAAGCAGCATAAAAAATATGGAACAAAAAGACAACCAGGGACCTCTTTGGGAGGTATTTTTACAATCGAAATCAGGCCAACCATACAAGCATGTTGGCAGCGTTCATGCAGCGGATAAAGAACTTGCTTTGCTCAATGCCAGAGATGTGTATACCCGCCGTAATGAAGGTACAAGTATTTGGGTAGTTCCTGCACAATATATAGTTGCTTCAACACCTGAAGAAGTTGGGCCATTTTTTGACCCTGCTAATGACAAGGTATATCGCCATCCTACATTCTACACTGTACCCGAGGGCGTTAAGTATTTATAGAGCGTTGCAACCCAACAAGTGAATAAGAAATCTGTAATTGACTTTATTACTGACTTCAGGTTCCTTTTCTGGTTCCTTGTCGTTTTAACAATTTTCGTTTCCATTCAACAATACAATTTCGGCCGCGATCATTTGTGGAATATTGCTATTTACAACCTTTCTTTTTCCAACCTTGTTCATCATCAGGAATTATATAAAGCAAGGAATGTTTTCCAGGGAGTAGAAATTGACATATTTAAATACAGTCCAGCCTTTGCGCTGCTATATGGCCCAATTGCTGCTCTGCCTATCTATTTAGGTATTATTGTATGGAATCTTTTGAACGTTGTTGTTTTCTTTTTTGCAGTTCGTTCGTTGCCATTCGATGAAAGGAAAAGATCAGTCATTCTATGGCTTGGTTTGTTAGAACTTATCCTCTCTGTTCAAAACAGCCAATGCAATATATTAATGGCGGGGTTAATCATATTGGGGTTTACCAATATGGAACGAAAAAATATTTTTCTCGCCACACTATGCATTGTATTATCGGTATACATAAAACTATTCGGTGTCGTAGCATTCATTATTTTTCTTTTTTACCCAAACAAATTAAAATCTATTGCCTATACTCTATTCTGGAGTATCATTTTCTTCCTGCTGCCTTTAGTTGTAGTTTCCCCAACTGAGCTTTTACATATATACAACAGTTGGGTTATTGTACTAAAGGCTGATGCAACTGAGATATGGCAATTATCAATAATGGGGGTTGCAAGGGCATGGTTTGGGGTAACTGCACCACAGGTATACATGCAATTAGTTGGGGCTGTTCTTTTAACAATACCTCTGCTCGCTTTTAAATCATACAAGAATCTTCAATACAGGATGCTTTACCTCGCTTCCATTTTAATTTGGGTTGTAACATTTAATCATAAGGCAGAATCACCTTCATACATTATTGCAATGGCCGGTATTGGTATCTGGTTCGTATCTGATAAAGCAAGTGCAGTTAATATTTCGTTGCTGTTCTTTGCTTTAGTTGTTACTTCTTTAGCTCATAGCGACCTTGTGCCACTATCATTCAGGCTCAATTTTATTGACGTTTATAAAATAAAGGCTTTGCCCGCTTTTATTCTTTGGTTGATTGTACAGTATAAGATATATGTGATTGCCTTTAAACCGAAGACTTTGCAGGCGCAAGGCTCCACTGGTGTATAACAAATATGGTAGATGCCAGTAACAGGAAGGCTCCTGTTTGATGCAACACGCCCATAACAACCGGTACTGAATAAACCAGAGTAAATATCCCTAGCAAGAACTGTACAAAAACCATTACCAACAATATATTCACCCCATTCCGCTGAGTAGGCAAAAGTTCAAGCTTCCGTGCTTTGAACCAGACCAATAATACCAACAGCGTAACCACATACGCATTGTATCTATGAACGAATTGTACACCTGCAATGCCGTCAAAAAAATTACGCCATACAGGTGTGAGCGAAGTAATTGCCGGATCTATCCAGTTCTCACCCATCTTAGGCCATGTTGGGTCATATTGCCCAGCTCTGAGACCAGAAGTAAATGCGCCGTACATTATTTGAATGCCAACAAAAAACAATAATAGCACAGTCCATTTTTTAATTGATGAATACCTGATATCTGTTTTCTGCCTAGGATAAATAAGGTCGAGTGCAACCCAAAAAGTAAAGCCAAACGAAAGTAATGCTGTTAGAAGATGTGCAGCAAGTCTATAATGGCTTACATGAGGTTCATTTATTAAGCCACTTGATACCATATACCAGCCAAGCAAGCCTTGCAGTGCACCTAAGGCAAGTATCCCAATAAGCTTTACCATTAGTGGTTTTGAAATTCTTTTTTTGATCAGGAAGAAAAGAAATGGCACGATAAATACTACTCCAATTATGTTACCTATTGCCCGATGGATATATTCCCACCAGTAAATGGACTTATAATCTTCTATAGAAAAATAGCTATTGATGAGTTTATACTCAGGTGAGGTCTTGTAATGATCAAATGCCGATTGCCATTGCTCAGGTGTGTGAGGTGGAAATCCACCGACAAAAGACCATGTGGTTATTGAAAGACCTGAATGGGTAAGCCTTGTAATACCACCAATTATTACCATAGCCCATATTAAAATGCAGCCTGTAAATAACCAATAAACTATTCCCCTATCGTATGACCTCATAATTATTCGCCAAAACTAATAAAAAGCAAAACCTTTGCTTTATGACCTTCGGCAGTTTCCTTTATGTTTTTTATCAGGTGACCCTATTTCTTACTTTCTGTATCAGCCAAGTTATTTTCAATATACTTGGGATTGCACATAGCTAACAACACTGCTAATACAATTGTGCCGTAGGTAATTGACTTGTAGTGTTGTGTTATATCACTCAAGTGCTTGCCTATGAACAGATCGCTTGTAAGTGTATTCAGAAGAAACGAAATACTAAGCAAAACAATACAGGTTTTCCACTTTGATTTACTGAGGTAAGCGAATTGATAATGATAGTGGTAGATCAGAAAGTAGGCTATATAAGTTAATCCCGGAAATGATAGAAAAAATTCATATTTCTGTTGGTGAGGGAAGACTAATGGTATGATGAGCATAATATAGCTTAGTTCCCACAACCTTCTCAATTTTGACTTAGCTTCTCTGAAAAAAGTAAGCCCGGTGAAATAAAGTGTGGCTCCTATAAAAATTGCCCTGGCAATATTAATTATCCAGTTAACAGTTGAAACATCGAGGTTGGCAATATTCCTTTTCAATGTAAGCTCACCTCCTGTGTGCATTAGCAATGGAGCCAACCATGAGGTAAGGCTTTGTGTACCTAAATAGGTATCAATATTATGCTCAGTATTGGTAGGATTAATGGCCTTAAACCATGCCGCCAATAGGAAATTATTATACTCCATACCTAAAAAAATAGCGGGTAAGCAAACAAAGGCAACAGAGAATAACACAACCCAAAGTGCAGGGATGAATTTTCGTCTTAACAGGAGGTATGGGATCATGGCAATGGGCATTATTTTAATATTTATAACCAGTGCGAGTAATAATGCACCCTGAATATTCTTCTTGTTTTCAAATAAATTGAGGCTTTCAAACATGGCCCAAAGCAAAAAAATGGTCATTTGAACCATATCAAAATTGTACAGAAGGAATCGAATAGAGAGCGCGATAGCGATCACTATAAATAGCCTGTATTCTTTTGCACTGAAGAAAGAAAAGTCAAGTTTCGATGAAACGAATTTCCAAATCCTATAAAGAAAGTAGATGTCTGCACTAAGCCATAAAAAGTTCACAACATAGTAGGGAACGTACGTAAATGGAATAAGAAGCATTGCAAAGAAAGGGCTGTAATAATATTGGCAGCAACTATTACTTAGCCAAAGAGCATACACATTTTTATGGGCATTTACAGCTTCGGCTGCTTCCAGGAATACCTTAAAATCGCCACGGTGCGATGCCTCGAATCCCAAAAATACAAGCAATAAAAAACCTGCCGAATAACGAACATATTTATTATTCTTAATTTTTTCTATATCCATTATTAAAAACTTAAAAGCTCTTCATATAACTCTTTCATTGGTAAGCCCATAACATTGGTATATGATCCTTCAATTCGTTCTATCCCAACCAGGCCGATCCATTCCTGTATTCCGTACGAACCCGATTTATCAAATGGCTTATACTTCTTCACATAATACTCTCTTTCTTCCAAAGATAATGGCTTAAAATAAACATCTGTAAGCACATGAAAAACTTTCTTTTTAGTTCTTGACCGTAAACAAACTCCGGTAGCAACCCTGTGCTTTCTGCCTGACAATTTACCCAACATTGCTATTGCATCAGCTTCATCGGTGGGCTTAAGCAAAGAACCTCCATCTAACCAAACTATCGTATCGGCTGTAATTAAAACAGTGTCTTCCGATAATTCTTCTCCTGCAAAAGCAGCCGATTTTTTTTCAGCTATATACCTAACTACATCTTCACATTGCAATTCGGCAGGATAAGATTCATCGACATCTTTTATTCTTAATTCATATTTAAGTCCTATTTCTTCAAGTAGCTGTCTGCGCCTTAAAGATTGAGAAGCAAGGATTATTTTCATTTTTCCTGACAAAAGATCATTCAACATCATAGTAGCTTAATAAAATAAAAGTAAATACAAATAAATATGAAATACCTGAAACCATAAGCCATTTTAACCATGTACTTATTCTATGAAACTCCTTTGGAGTAGATGCCATAAACAGGCCGATCAGAATTATCAATATGGGAACCAATACAAACGCAATAATATACCCAAGCGATAGCCAGTCTCCTTCGCCAAACAATCTAAGTGAATATTTGCCAAGTGCACACATAATGCATACCAGTGAAAGTGTAACAAGCGTTTTTGTTGTTTTTAAGCCCCAAATTATAGGGACAGTGCGGCAACCGGCTTTTGCATCACCTTCCATATCTTCAGCATCCTTAACCAATTCGCGCGCCAGGTTTACCAAAAATGCAAACACCGAAATAACAATTACAGCCTTATAGGAAGATAAGGGGAAGATGAAATCAGTTCCTAAAGCACTTTCCTTTTTATCAGCAAAAAGCTCAACCAGGCCAACAGTGAATGGCACCAGAGCAAGAAACAAGGAAACCAGAATATTACCTACCAGAACCATGTATTTCAATGTTGTAGCATAATACCACAAGCCCGAGAGGTAGATAAAAAACAATACTCCCAAGGCAGGAAGACCCATTTCATAACACGACCAAAAACCAATAACCACCCCTGTGAGGCTAACCACCCAGTAAAGCTCTAAGGCTTCTGCCAGCGTATAACCCTTTCCTATTATCATTCTATCTGGTTTGTTGATCTTGTCTATCTCTACATCATAATAGTCGTTAATAATATAACCACCTGCGGCCATGCACACAAACGCAATTGAAAACAGAAAAAATATTCCTTCGTTAAGCTGAAGCCTTAATCCTGATATTTTAAAAATGGGATACAAAAAAGCAAACCTTACCATGTATTGAACAAACAATATCATAATAAGGTTTGGTAAACGAACAAGTCGAATAAAATAACCTAACTTGCTCATACAATTAAACTGTTATGCTTTAGCAGTTGGGCCTCCAAAGTTCATTGGTATGGCATTTACTTCGGTTTCTTCAACCTTTCCGTTTATCGATTCGAACTTATTCATGTTATCCTTTAATGCCTTAAGTAATCTTTTGGCATGTTGCGGCGTAAGTACAATACGCGATTTTACTTTGGCTTTAGGAACCCCAGGCATTATTCTTATAAAATCTAATATAAATTCCGAGTTTGAATGGGTAATTATTGCCAGGTTTGAATAAATGCCTTCAGCTACTTCCTCCGGCAGTTCTATATTAATATTTACCTGTGCAGGTGCATTGTTTTCTTCCATGATCAATTGATTTAATATGTTATATAAAATGTGAGTACAAATGTAGTCTTTATAGCATAAATATGTGAATTGATATGTAGTTAATAAGACTTCACCTTAAAACTTTGGATATTCAATAAAGAATTTTAAATTTGTAGTATTAACGTTCAAAAAGCAAGAAAATGATACTTCAGATAGAAAAGCAAAAAAATTGCATGGTTGTTAAAATCAACTCAGAAAAATTGGATAGCCTTATTGCACCCGAATTAAAAGCAGAACTGGTTAATATTAATACAGATGGTGCAAAGAATATTATAATAGATATGTCCGACGCACGCTATTGCGATTCATCTGGCCTGAGTGCTATACTGGTAGGTAATCGCCTTTGCAAAAACTCAGGTGGTATGTTAGTGCTAACTGGCCTTAAGGAATCGGTAAAAAAGCTTATTCTCATTTCACAGCTTGACAGTATACTTAATACAGCCATAACGCTTGAAGAGGGAATGGGTCTTATAACCGGAGCCACGGCAAGTAAATAGGTTTTGGAAGATTTTGATGTAACAATTTTAGGTTGTAGTTCAGCTACACCTGCTTTTGGCCGATACCCCACTTCACAATACGTAAACATTGCAGGACGATCTTTTTTAGTAGATTGTGGTGAGGCTGCTCAAATGCAACTGCGAAGGTTCTCCATAAAATTTCAGCGCATAAACCATATTTTCATTAGCCACCTGCATGGCGATCATTTTCTGGGATTATCAGGTTTTTTGGCAAGCTTGCACCTATTAGGCCGAACAGAACCCTTGCATTTATATGCCGAAAAACACCTCGAAGAAATATTAAATGTAACGAACAAACATTCCAGAACAGTATTACAATACCCTATTGTTTTTCATCCGCTCGATTTTTCTGAGAGCAAGGTTCTTTTCGAAGATGAAAAGCTTACTATATCTACCATAATTGTAAAACACAGTATACCTTGTTGTGGCTTTCTATTCCAGGAAAAACCAAGGCCAAGAAAACTCATTAAAGAAGCGCTTGAAGAATATAAAGTGCCGGTGGACCAAATGGAAAAGCTAAAGCACGGAGAAGATTTTATAGCCCCAAATGGTACACAGATTGAGAACAGTTTATTAACACTTTCTCCACTACCACCCCGTAAGTATGCTTATTGCGCCGATACCATTTATACTGAAAACATATTGCCCTTTATAAACCAAGCCGATTTGCTATACCATGAAAGTACTTTTATGGAAGACATGCGTGAAAGAGCAAAACAAACCATGCATTCCACTGCTAAAGACGCTGCCAACATTGCACTGAAAGCAAATGTTAAAAAACTTATTATTGGCCATTTTTCAGCCAGGTATAAGGACCTTCAACCTATTTTAGCCGAGGCAAAAGAAATTTTTGCTGAAACATACTTAGCAGAAGAAGGCAAAAAAGTAACTGTACAATGAACAAACCTGATAAACAAAGCAAATACAAGGAGGCATCTCCAGAAGATGTGCGCTACATGCAGGAAGCATTAAAAGAGGCCCGCAAGGCACTTGAGAAGGATGAGGTACCCATTGGAGCTGTTATTGTATGCGCAGGCACTATAATAGCACGTGCCCATAATTTAACCGAGCAACTAACTGACGTAACTGCACATGCTGAAATGCAGGCTTTTACTTCGGCAGCAAACTACCTTGGTGGAAAATACTTGCAAGAATGTACGCTATATGTAACTATTGAGCCTTGCATAATGTGTGCGGGAGCATCATTTTGGGCTCAGATAGGCCGACTTGTATATGGTGCGGATGATCAAAAAAGAGGTTTTATGTCGGTTGGAACACAATTGCTTCACCCAAAAACGGTCATAACCAAGGGAATATTGGAGAATGAATGCTCAACCATTGTTACCAGCTATTTCCAAAGCAAAAGACACTAAATATATTATACGGACGAACCGTATTTTTTACTATCTTTGCATATCTAAATTTATAAGCCATGTATCCTGAAACATTAGTTAAACCAATGAAATCTGAACTGACAAGTTCCGGATTTGAAGATCTTACAACACCTACTTCTGTTGATAATGCAATTAGCCGTAAAGGAACCCTCTTACTGGTATTTAATTCAGTTTGCGGTTGCTCTGCAGGTGCTGCAAGGCCTGGTATTCTTCTTTCGTTGAAAAATGAAAAGAAACCAGACAATCTTACAACAGTATTTGCCGGTTTCGATGTAGAAGCCACTGCACAAGCCAGAAGATATACATTACCATATCCACCTTCTTCACCTTCTATTGCACTTTTTAAAGATGGTAAGCTGGTACATTTTATTGAACGTCATCATATCGAAGGCCATTCAGCCAATATGGTTTCTGAAAACCTTAAAGCAGCATTTGATGAATATTGCTGAAAACAATAGCTATTTAACTAAAAAAGGCCGCAAATGCGGCCTTTTTTAGTTTTAAATGTTAGTCTATTTTCCTCCTTTGATCCAGTTTACAATTTTATCGCATTCAGGTTTGTCCTGGCTCATTACAACCCCAACCCAATTACCATTTTCATCTATCATAAATTTCTGGAAATTCCACATTACGGGAGCATCCTGAACACCATTCTCTGATTTTGCAGTTAACCATTTATACAAAGGGTCCATATCATCACCTTTGACAGATATTTTCTCCATCATCTGGAAGGTTACACCGTAATTTTTAGTACAAAAAGCCTTTATAGTATCATTGGTACCAGGCTCCTGGTGGCCAAAGTTATTGGCAGGAAATCCAATAATAGTAAACTTCTCACTTCCATACTCCTTATATAACTTTTCCAGGTCTGCGTATTGTGGGGTAAAGCCACATTTTGAGGCAGTATTTACAACCAACACCTTCTTACCCTTTAATGTAGAAAAGTCAAAGTCCTTGCCATCTATTGTTTTGGCTTTAAAATCGTACAAAGTTTTGGTGGCAGGTTTAAAAGCAGCCAGAGATATAATTGCTGTAATTGAAATTCCGGCTAAAAGGAGTTTTATATTCATTTGTTTAATTTTATGCTAATATATGCAAAAAGGGCATAGAACAGTTTTTGGGGTTGTTTATTGAAAATGCACGCCCGTTTACTTTTTTGACCAAATTATTATATATTTGTAGTTCTAAATTTGGCTTAATGCGCAAGCATATATTGATTGTAATTATTTTATTCTCTTTACCTATAATTGGTTTTGGCCAGTATGACCTTGATTATGGCTTAAAGCTTGGTGCTTCCAATTACCTTGGTGATATAGGAGGATTGGATCAATCAAAACGCCCATTTGTTTTGGATATGAAAATGCAGGAAACCCGCTGGGCGGTGGGTGCTTATGCGCGTTACAGAATACGTGATCCATGGTCAGTTGAAGCTCAGCTAAGTTGGATAAGAATTTCAGGAGCAGATAGTCTCACTACTCGATATGATCCAAGAAGAGGAAGAAACTTAAACTTCCGGAATGATATTATACAACTAAATGTTATGGGTGAATGGACGTTTTTTGAAAACCCTGACCTTGGTAACACCTATAGGTATGAAAATGCATTCAGCTCGTATTTATGTGCCGGAATAAGCGTATTCTATCAGGATCCATCTGCTTATAACCCTTATCGGTATAGCTGGAACTCCCAAGGGCAAATACAAAATGGCGGTGGCCCTTTATGGGTTAATTTACATCCATTGGAAACTGAAGGAGTTCGTTATCATATAATACAACCTGGTATCCCTATCGGTGCAGGTTTTAATTTCACTATTAAAAAGACATATCGTATTGGAATGTCAATTACCTGGACAAAGACATTTACTGACTACCTGGATGATATTAGTACTCAATACCCGGCCGCAAATACGTGGCAAAAATTAGGCTTTAGTCCACAAATGCAAGCCGAAGCAGCTTATTTCTCAAACCGTACTACTGCTCAGTCAGCAAGTGAGGTTGGAACCGATAATTATACCCCTGGTTCTCAACGTGGAGACATAAATAATAAAGATAGTTTTATTACCACTACAGTTGATGTTGGCTATGTTATACGTGGTCGTAGCAGATTTTACCAGAAACACTATTCAGGTCTTTTTAGCAAGAACAGGTTCAAAGTACGTAGAAGAAGGGCCAAGTTCTAACAACTCCTTTGCCATACTATATACAAATAAGGTACCTGGCAAGTACATAGAATAATTCATTGAATAATTATGGACAAGAGTTCTGTTGAACCAAGATCAGAGATAAAGGAAAGACTACACCCGAACCTTATAAAAGCAGTAATAGAAGCCCTGCAGCAGATATTCGGAGAGAGCCGGTATGCCGATGCTGTAGTGAGAAACATGCTTAAATCGAACCCTAAGTGGGGCTCGAAGGATAGAAAATTTTTAGCGGAAACAACATATGAAACCGTGCGTTGGTGGAGAAAGCTATGGGCCGTTTATGGCAAAGAACCTACGCTTAACGAAAAGAATTTATGGAGGCTCCTGGGCATTTATTTTCATCTTTCGGGGTACGATTTGCCTGAATGGGATGAGTTTGAGGGCATAAAAGAAAGACCTTATGAGGAGATATTAAAAGAAGTTGAAGACAACAGGGTGTTGCGGGAATCCATACCGGACTGGCTTGATGAGATAGGAACAAGAGAATTAGGTGACATTTGGGAAAAGGAACTGCATACGTTGAATGAAGCGGCACCTGTAATAATACGTGCCAATACCCTCAAGACCACAATACACGCCCTACAGGAAGCATTAAAAGAAGAAGAAGTAGATTCAGGCCTTATACCTTCTCACCCTGATGCCCTACAATTAGATGTACGTAAGAACATATTCAGAACCCAATGCTTCAGTAACGGATTATTCGAGGTCCAGGATGCCTCATCGCAGGAAGTGGCATACTTCATGGAATTAAAACCCGGTATGCGGGTAATTGATGCATGTGCCGGTGCCGGTGGCAAAACATTACATATGGCTTCACTCATGCAAAACAAGGGAAAAATAATTGCACTTGATATACATGAATGGAAACTAAAAGAAATGCAAAAACGTGCGGCAAGAGCAGGTGTCAGTATTATTGAGCCTAGGGCCATAACTTCATCAAAAATTATAAAACGTATGGAGAAAACCGCTGACGTTGTATTACTCGATGTGCCTTGTTCAGGGCTTGGAGTATTGCGCCGCAACCCTGATTTAAAGTGGAAACTCAGCAAAGAAAGCATTGATAGGATAACATTGGAACAGATTCAAATTACAGCATCATATTGTAATATGGTAAAAGTTGGTGGCAGGCTAGTTTACGCCACATGCAGCATACTTCCATCAGAGAATGAAAAAGTGGTTGATGAATTTATTACTTCTCATCCGCAGTATGAAAAGGTAAGCGAAAGAAAGGTCCTTCCTTCTATATCAGGGCATGACGGCTTTTATATGGCATCATTGAAAAGAATAAGCTAAATACTATAGCTTATTAAATCGCAATAAATTTTTTGATTTATTTCTGGAACTTCTTGACAATAACCGAAGCGTTATGTCCGCCAAAACCGAATGTATTGCTGAGGGCAGCATTCACGGTTTTTGTTTGAGCCTTATTGAATGTAAAATTCAACTTATTATCTAATTCAGGGTCGTCAGTAAAGTGATTAATAGTAGGAGGAATGATTCCATGTTTAACGGTCATAATACATGCCACAGCCTCTAATGCGCCTGCCGCACCTAACAAATGCCCCGTCATAGACTTTGTTGAACTGATGTTCAGGTTATACGCATGCTCGCCAAATACCTTTAAAATAGCTTTTGTTTCAGCTATATCTCCCAACGGTGTTGATGTACCGTGCACATTAATATATCCTATATCAGTTGTCTGTAATCCAGCATCTTCCAAAGCCAACCTCATTACATTAATAGCACCCAATCCTTCAGGATGTGGTGCAGTCATGTGGTGAGCGTCTGCAGTCATTCCTCCACCAACAATTTCAGCATATATTTTAGCACCACGAGCAAGTGCATGCTCCATTTCTTCCAATATAATACTACCAGCGCCTTCGCCCATTACAAATCCATCACGGTCCTTATCAAAAGGACGTGAAGCTGTTTCAGGAGAATCGTTACGTTCAGATAAGGCCTTCATCGCATTAAACCCGCCAATACCGGCTTGGTCAATAGCAGCTTCTGAACCACCTGATACTATAATATTTGCTTTACCTAATCTTATATAGGTAAATGCATCAATAAGCGCGTTTGTTGAAGAGGCACAGGCTGATACGGTTGTGAAATTGGGCCCTCTTAGGCCATACTTTATAGAAATATGCCCTGAAAGGATATCCACTATCATTTTGGGAATAAAAAAAGGATTGAAACGTGGTGTTCCATCTCCCCTTCCATAGTTAACACATTCTTCAAAGAATGTATCAAGCCCGCCAATGCCAGAGCCCCAGATAACCCCTACTCTGTCTTTATCTATTTTCTCCAGATCAAGACCAGAGTCTTTCATCGCTTCCTCTACAGCAACTAATCCATATTGGGCATATGGATCTAACTTTCTTGCTTCCTTGCGTTCAAAATGATTTTCAGCATGAAAACCCTTTAACTCGCAAGCAAAACGTGTTTTAAACTTAGAAGCGTCAAAACGCGCAATAGCTGCCGCACCGCTTTTCCCAGCTGTAAGTCCTGACCAATATTCAGCCAGGTTATTTCCAATTGGGGTTAGCGCGCCTATTCCTGTTACTACAACGCGTTTTAACTGCAATGGGAGGTAATTTATTTTACATTAGCTTCAATGTAAGCAATAGCTTCGCCTACAGTGTTGATCTTCTCTGCCTGTTCGTCAGGAATAGCAATGTTAAATTCTTTTTCAAAATCCATGATAAGCTCAACTGTATCGAGAGAATCAGCGCCTAAGTCATTGGTGAAACTTGCTTGAGGTGTAACTTCTTTTTCATCAACGCCTAATTTGTCAACAATGATCTTTTTTACTCTTGCTTCGATAGAGGCATCATTTTTATTTGTCATGGTCGTTATTTTTAAATTGGGTGCAAAAATAGTAAAAATGGAATACAAAAGACTTTATACTAAAATGATGTTAATATTTCATTTTATATCCCTTTATTGGTATTTAACTTCAAAAATCAGTTTTACGACTGTTTATCCCTTAATTCCTTAAGGAATTTCGATACATAAATAAAATCTCCCAGCTCTTTATTATCAGAATGCAATATATTTTCATTGGTTCCTTCCCACCATTTTTGCTGGTTACATATAAACACTACCTTATCACCTATTTCCATTACCGAATTCATATCGTGCGTTATTACAATTGTTGTAATATTGAATTCAAGGGTGATTTCTTTAATAAGTTTATCAATTAATATTGATGTTTTCGGATCTAAACCCGAATTCGGCTCATCACAAAACAAATATTTAGGGCTATTAGCTATTGCACGGGCAATGGCAACTCTTTTCTTCATTCCGCCACTAATTTCCGATGGGTACAAATTGTTCACGTTCTTCAAATTAACCCTGCTAAGGCAAAAATTAGCCCTCTCTGCCTTTTCTTCCGCAGTCATTTCTGTAAACATTGACAAAGGGAAAGTAACGTTCTCCTCAACAGTTTTTGAATCAAATAGTGCCCCGCCTTGAAATAGCATGCCCATTTCTTTCCTTATATGTTGCTTTTCTTTAATAGACATTTTTAAAAAATCCTGTCCATCGTATAATACTTCGCCGGAATCAACATTTGTCAGGCCAACCATGCATTTAAGCAATACAGTTTTACCAGATCCGCTTTCACCAATAATAAGATTAGTCTTGCCTTGCTCGAACTTACATGAAAACTCCTTTGTTATATGCCTTTCGCCAAAATGCTTATTTATATTTTTAAGTTCTAGCATACTTATCAGGCAAGTAAAAGCTTGGTTAGTAAAAAATTAAATACAAGTATTAATATACTGCAGTAAACGACTGCTTTGGTACTTGAACGGCCTACTTCAAGTGCACCACCTTCAGTATAATATCCATGGTACGCAGAAACAGATGATATTATAAAAGCAAAAACCACAGTTTTAATTAAAGCATATGTAATATTAAACGAGTTGAATTGGTACTGAATGCCATAAATATACTTATAGACGGTTATAACATGGCTAAGTACACCCAGAACTAAACCACCAAGTATTCCAATGAACATGCTCATTATTATTAAAAACGGATTGATAAGAACACATGCCAACACTTTTGGCATTATTAAAAATGCCTTTGAATTCACCCCCATTATTTCAAGTGCATCTATTTGTTCTGTTACACGCATTGTTCCAATTTCAGAAGCTATATTAGAACCTACTTTACCAGCCAATATTAAACTTACCATTGTTGGGGAAAATTCAAGTACCATTGAATCTCTGGCAGTAAAACCTATTGCATATAGAGGAACCCATGGGCTGGTAAAGCCAAAGGCTGCCTGTATTGTTATAACCGCCCCCATGAAAAAAGATATAATGGCAATTATTGGCAAAGAATTAATGCCAAGATTATCTATTTCATTAAAAAACTCATTCTTATACACCACCAACTTTTCTGGCTTAGAAAAGACCTGGCGCATCATAATAAAATATCTTCCTATATGTAAAAAAAACTTCTTCACCTTTTTAAAAACTGGTTAAAATTAGCTATTTTTATAGAATTGGCGGCTTATGGTACATCGCATCATCGTATATTTGCTTTCATTATGAGTAATACTAAGAAACATCTGCTGGTTTGTTTCACAATTATCAGTTCAATACTGTTCTCCGGTTGCTTTATTTTCAGACCGAAAAACAAGTGTGATTCTTGCCCTGACTTCCAAAACGTTCATACTAAGCCATATAAAGAAAGAAAGTAGCATTAGCGAAACTGAATGACAGTAAATTCAAAAAAAACAGGCTTATTTTTTGGGTCATTTAATCCTATTCATATTGGGCATTTAGTCATTGCCGAATATATGGTAGAGTTTACTGAACTTGATTCAATATGGTTTGTGGTATCACCTCAAAACCCATTAAAACAGGAAAACACATTATTACCTGAAAGGCAAAGACTGCAAATGGTTAGGCTTGCGATTGAGTATGATAGCCGTTTTAAAGCAAGTAATATTGAATTTAACCTGCCCAAGCCTTCATATACTATTAATACATTAAGTTACCTTAACGAAAAGTATCCCAAACAAAAATTTGCTTTGATAATGGGTGCTGATAATATTACTACCCTCCACAAATGGAAAAACTATGAGCAATTGATTAATGATTACGATATATATGTTTATCCACGCAAAGAAAGCCATGTAATACCGGAATATGCAAAACGTGCCTCAGTACATTTAACTGAAGCTCCCGTAATGGAAATATCATCGACATTTATTCGAAAAGCGATAAAAGAAAAAAATGGAATAAAATATATGCTACCACCTTCAGTGGATGAATATATTAAAGAGATGCACTTTTATGAAAAGTAGGTCTTTTGTTTTTTACTGTATTAACAAAGGAATTCATTATAAATAATCCGTCCGTATTATTAAGGGTTTCATCAGCTGCCCTTTCAGGGTGAGGCATCATACCAAATACATTTTTAGTTTCGTTACAAATACCTGCAATATTTTCAATAGATCCATTAGGGTTAGCACTTTCAGTTATTTCTCCTTTTGCATCACAATACCTGAATATAACTTGCCCATTTTTATTCATATTGGCTAAGGTTTCCGCATCGGCATGAAACCTACCTTCTCCATGTGCAATTGGTATATTTAATGCCTTTCCTTTAGGCACCATCTTTGTTAGCGCAGTGTTATCGCTTTGAGCAGTAAGAAAAACGTTTTTACATGAAAATTTGCGGCTTGTATTAGCTAGTAACGCACCAGGCAAAAGCCCTGACTCACAAAGCACCTGAAAGCCATTACATACACCAAATACATATCCACCAGCTTTACTAAACTCTGTAACCTCATTCATAATTGGTGAAAATTTTGACAATGCGCCTGATCGAAGATAGTCCCCGAATGAAAAACCTCCAGGTAATATAATGGCTTCGCAATCCTGTAAATTGGTTTCTTTATGCCACAAGGGAACAGCTTTTTGCTTAAGTGTATGTTCAAGCACATACAACATATCATGATCGCAATTGGAACCAGGGAAAACAACTACACCAAACTTTGCCATAGACTTATATTTATGTGGCAAATTTACTAAATGCCGGGCAGAGATAACATATAATTATGCACACTTTTTTAGAAAAAAAGACTTAGCCCAACGGTAACCAGTAGGCAAAGAAACAAAACCTCAGACCAAATGGCCGATTTTACTTTTAGAAAATAATTAGAAAAAATAAATGATGCCGGTAGTACTAGTATTATCATTGAGCGAGCATCGCGTTGTGGCGAAATAACAATAGAAATAAAGGCAAATAATCCAAACCAGACCATCAATGCCCACACTTTCTGAGCTTTAACAACATTATCGGCCATTTTGTTTACAAATAGCCAAGTACTGGCAATACTAATGCCAACAACTGTAATTAATAGAAGCCATTCTTCCCAGGTAAATGACCAATGCTTTCTATAATTGGCACCAAGGGAAATTATTTTATTATACCAAACGGCTCCATTATTAAAAAACAAATAACCTGAAGTGATTGTAAAACCTAAAGGCAATATAAAACCGATCATGGCCGCTACCCATTCTCTCCAAATTAAAGACCGCATTGTTAAAATAGCAATCCATAGGAAAAGTATATAAACAACTAAAGGAGGATAGAACAATGTAGCAATTCCTATAAAAAGTCCGGCATCAAAAACGTTTGAAAGCGCGCTTTCCTTCTTATAACTTGATGTTATTCTTCTAAGTGAAAGCACAAGAAAAAAAGAAGCGAGCAACGCAGGATAAAAACTGATAAGACTACTCCTGCAAGAAGATAAAAGGACAAGAAAAAATGCTGGGAAATAAGAAGATTGTTTTAATAAAGTATTCCTATTTATAAATGAATTCCATACAAATGCCTCCACAAATAATAAGCCTATGCCCAGAACTATTGAAAATATTTTTGTCTTTGAAAGCCAGATCCAGAAAACATCAAAAAAAACAGTATCCCTGCTGAAATTTATTTGCCCTTTAAATAAAAACCATAACCACACACTTACACCAATAAAAACGGTAAGCACAAGCAACAAAATAGGGTTAGACTTTAAAATTCTGATAAACATTATAAACGCTTAATTTTAGAGCAATTGGCTATTGCAATTATATATTTTTTATCTTCTTTAAGTGAATAAAGTTTTAAACAGAAACACTACTTTGGTGTTTAGATAAAATATCTCTGCTTTATTTATCAATCAAACAAGATGGTAAATTGAATAATTATTATATTTGCCCAAAATCAGAACATTATGACACTTAGCTGGTATAATTACTCTACAACTTGGTTCTTTAATCTTCTAGGCCGTGCATTCAATTGGTCATTCCGAATACTTCAGAAGTTAGGTATCGGACCAAATGCTTTCTATATTACCTTAATATGCGCCCTGTTAATTATTTGGCTTTTTATGATGCGTCGTTACGATTCTCAAGCCAAAGACAAAGGCCTTATTGACTAAAAAGGTTAATTTCTCTAATTAGTTACTTTACGCCCAAACCTTGCCCTTATAGGTGAGAATAATTATTCTAGTAAGGCCTAGGATTTCTATATGGCTTGGTGACGGTCCATTTCTTTCACAATACTCACCTTATTTTTCCTTTTCTTAAACCTTATTATTAAAGGTATTTGAAGAACAACAACCGCTATACCACCTACTGTGACAAAAGCCCATGTGGAATCCATATTCTTAACCATTACGGCAGATACTACAACCAGAATTGTATATAGGTACAATACAAGAGATATCTGGCGATGATTTAACTGCATATCCAGCAAGGCATGGTGAATATGATTGCGATCAGCTTCTAAAGGCGACGTACCTTTAACGCTCCTTAAGATAACTATACGCAAAGCGTCAATTAAAGGATAGGCTAAAACACTCATTACAAAAAGAGGTCTGGAGATTCCAACTACTGACCCCGGCAATTGAGCAGGATCAAATTCTATAAGTTTTATACCCAATACACAAAGTATTAATCCAATTATAAGCGATCCGGAATCGCCCATGAATATTTTTGCCGGCGAGAAATTATATATAAGAAATCCTAACAACGAACCACAAAGAGCAAATGCTAATGCAGCTAACATATAACTATGTGCACATGCAAACCAAACTCCAAAGGAAGCAGCCCCAATAAAACCAACCCCGGCAGCAAGACCATCTATTCCATCAATGAAGTTAATTGCGTTAATAATTACAACATACGTAAAAACTGATAAAAAAACACTTGCCCAATAGGGAATAGCGTATTGCCCAAACAGGCCATGAAATCCCGTAATTCTTATATTTCCCATCAAAACAAGTATCATCCCAACCATTATATGCCCGAGAAGCTTAAAAATGGCGGCAGTACCAATAATATCATCTTTTATACCAATAAAAAACAAAAGCAGAATTGAAGCCATTAAGTAACACGAATCAGATATTACTATTTTAATTTCTCCATCAGTTCTTAAATAATCAAGTACCAATGGTAATAAAAGAGTATATGCAAATATAGTACCCGCAAAAATCATTACACCACCAAGTGTAGGAATACTACGTGTGTGTAGTTTTCTAAGGTCGCCTGGTGTATCAGTAAGGTTTTTACGTAAAGAAACTCGAATTAGAGGTGGAGTGCAAATAAATGCAACCAGAAAAGATGTAAGAAATATTAAGAAATATAGACCTAAACCCATGTATTAAATTATCGCTTCTAAAGCGTTACAAATATAACAAAAACGGTGAATTAGGCTATTTCTACGCTTAATGGGAGAAAAGTTACAATAAATGCTGGTTTTCTGAGCGTTAATAGGTCATACTACTCAAAAATCAGGTTTTAGCTTAAATTTGGGGCTTATTTAACAACATTTACGCTTTAAAAGCGTTTAATTAATTATGAGGCAGGTTTTCACAATATTGTCTTTACTAATTGGTGTTAATGGCTTTTGTCAGGTAAAAAGTGTTGCAAAAAACAACTTACATCATTTGTCTGTTAGATTACCAGCAACTATTATAAATGGTGATACTGTAGGTATTGTGGACATGAATGAAGTTTTAGTTTCAAGACAAAGAGTTTTCGCTAATTGTACCGATGCTGCAAACTATTATATTCTTGAACAAAATCTTAAAGTAGTATACCCTTATGCGGTTATGGCAGAAGCCACATTTCAGCAATGTGAAGCAACTTTAAATACAATGGAGGATAAGGGAGATAAGAAAAGATATCTTAAGCAAGTTCAAAAACAATTGATGGACCAATATGAAGCAGAGCTTAAAGAGTTGACTGTTGAACAAGGCAAATTGCTTATAAAATTGATTGATAGGCAAACAGGAAATACATCATATGAAATAGTTAAAGAAATGCGGGGTAGCCTTTCTGCTTTTATGTGGCAGACTGTAGCTTCTTTATTTGGCAATAACATGAAAGCTGAGTATGATCCGAATGGGCAGGATAAAGACATTGAAACAATTATTCACCTAATAGAAAGGGGTGACATCTAATAACCTGTTTACAAAACAGTGTTTAATCTTCATTTTTAATAGCTTCCTTCATATTTTCATGTTTAAATTTGCTTTTCTATTTGGCACCTTGTTTATGAAAGGAAAAACTTTTAAGCACTATATCTCTAAATTAGTAGTTTATTCTATTTCGATCATTTCTCTACTGTGTTCATGTATCTCAGCTAAAGCTCAGTCAAACTCAGATTGCCCGGAAACGGAAAATAAGAAAGCATTAGACCTTTATAAAAAGGCCCATGACATGCAGAAATATAAAAAAGAAGAGCGTATGGCCTTTTTAAAACAGGCCATGGATATTGATCCCGATTATATTGATGCAACTTTTTACTATGCAGAGGAATTGATTAAAACAGAAGTGTATGAGCAGGCGCCTTTTGCACCTGCTGCAGCCTATTTTCAAAAAATTATACAAGCCTGCCCACGGTATCATTCAGACCCCTACTATTTTATCGGATTTAGTTATTACGAGCAAGAAAAATACGATGACGCTGTAACTTATTTGCAAAAATTTCTTGACTTTAAAGATGATGATGAGAAGAAGTATTCAAAAAAATACGATGATTATCTATATGAAGCAAAGCAAATGATCAAGTACGCTAAATTCTACACTGGTATTTATAAAAATAAAGTTCCGTTTGATCCCTACCCTGTAAAAGGGCTTTCAACTAAATATGATGAATACCTAGCATGTATATCACCCGATAATCAACTCGCATTTTTCACTCGCAAGCTGCCTTTCAATAGCATGGAACAAACCTTTAGCGCTGAAAATTCCTTAAAGGAATTTTTTATGGAAAGCACAAAGGGTAAGGATGGTAATTTTGAGGAAGGAAAAAAAATGCCTTCTCCTCCGTTTAATATGGGACGAAATGAGGGTGGTCCAAGTATCTCAATTGATAACAATCATTTATACTTTACAATTTGTAAGGGTGAAGGTAACTCGGCATTAAACTGCGACATCTATTATTGTGATATACAAAACAATAAGGAATGGGGAGAAATAACAAATATGGGACCCCAGGTAAATGACCCTAATGCATGGGATTCACAACCATCCATTTCAGCCGATGGGCTAACCCTTTACTTTGCGAGTGACCGCCAGGGTGGTTATGGCAAAGTAGACATATGGACTACTACTAAAGACTCTAAAAGTGGAGAATGGGGGAAAGCTGTAAATATGGGTCCTACAATAAATACACCAGGCAATGATAAAAGCCCGTTTATTCATTCGGATAGTCATACATTATACTTCTCTTCTGATGGGCGTTTTGGTATTGGTGGCTTTGACATATTTTATACACGTGCAGATAGTACGGGCAAATGGGGAGAGCCTAAAAATATAGGGTACCCTATTAATAGTACAGGCGATGATCTTGGTTTTTTTGTAAGCACAGATGGTAAGACCGGCTATTTCTGTTCGAATGACCCCAACAGAGCGAGTGGAAGAGGCGTTGGCGGGTGGGATATTTTTCAATTCGCTCTGTATACTGAAGCCCGTCCTCAACAGGTTAAATTAGTGGAAGTAAATACAAAAGATAAGGAAGGAACTCCACTTCAGGGTGCCAATGTTTCTATTATAAATGCAAGAACTAAAGAAAGCGTGAACTTAATAAATGACACTAATACTGGTAAGGCTCGGGCAATTGTTAGTGCTAAGGAAGATTATATAGCTACTATTAATAAACAGGGATTCGCGTTCAATTCTATTACAATAAGCAAGAAAGACACCGCTATTCAACCACCGAGTTTAGATATGCAAATGAAAGAAGTTGAGGTTGGTTCTAGCTATACTTTGAATAATATTTATTACAAAACCAATTCTGCCCAGATGGAACCCATTTCAATATCGGTTATTGACGAATTCACTAAGTTTTTAAAGGATAACCCTACCATTAAAATAAAAATAGTTGGATACACTGATAATGTTGGTAAAGATCTTGATAATCTGGCCTTATCAAAAGACAGGGCTTTCACGGTTATGCAAACCCTGCAACAAAACGGAATTACTGCCGATAGATTAAGCTTCCAGGGAATGGGATCAGCTAATCCTGTTGCCACAAACTCAACAGAAGAAGGCAGACAGAAAAACCGTCGAACAGAGTTCATTATTACTGAAAAGTAGCCTGTAAATTTAACTTCAGGTGAAAAAAGGCACAAAAAAAAGCCCGATTTGTTTGTATTTCAAAAATAATTATACATTTGCAGCCAATTTTAATCCATCAAACCAACACGAAAATGAAAAAAGTAGTAACTCTTATTGCTATTGCAGGTGCATTTGCATTTGTTGCTTGCGGCCCTAGTGCTGCTGATAAAGCAAAAGCTCAGCACATGGCTGATTCACTTAAACAAGATTCAACAGCGAAAGCACAAGCTGCTTCTATGGCTGCTGCTCAGCACAAAGCTGATTCAATTAAAGCTGCTATGCCTAAGGACAGTACCGCTAAGGATTCTGCCAAGAAGTAATTCGGCTTAAAGAAAATAAAAGGGGAGTTCTGTGAACAGAACTCCTTTTTTATTTACCCTATTTTAATCTCCCATTTATGCAATCAGATAGCCCCGAAATACCCGATGAAGATCAGGAAATGTTTGAACATTTCCATTTTGACGTTGATCCGGGGCAGGAACCAATGAGGATCGATAAGTTCATTTTACTTAAGATATCTCATGGCACCCGCACAAAAGTGCAACATGCTATAGACTCAGGCAATGTTCTGGTAAATAAAAAAGCTACCAAATCGAGCTATAAAGTACGGCCTAATGATAGTATTTCTGTCATATTTCCCTACCCCAAACGCGAAATTGAGCTTATACCTGAAAATATTCCCATAAATATTGTTTATGAAGACGATGACCTAATGATTGTAAATAAGAATGCAGGACTTGTGGTGCATCCTGGTGTTGGCAATTTTACAGGAACCCTCATGAATGCTCTAGTATACCATATTAGCAATTTACCACAACCTAAGGCATCTGAAAATGACCCTTTTAGTCAGCTTAGACCTGGTCTGGTGCATCGTATTGATAAGAATACTTCCGGTTTACTCGTTATAGCAAAGAATGATATTTCTTTAAATAAGCTATCAAAGGCCTTTCATAATAAAGATGTAAAGCGCAGATATATAGCCTTAGTTTGGGGAAATTTTAAAGAAGATGAAGGTACTATAACTGCTCATATAGGAAGGGACCTTAAAGACAGAAAGAAAATGGCTGCCTTTCCTGAAGGAAATTTTGGCAGGCATGCAGTAACACATTATAAGGTTATACAACGCTATGCTCACGTAACACTTATTGAGTGCAGACTTGAAACAGGCCGTACGCATCAGATAAGGGTACACATGGCTTATATAGGGCATCCTATATTCAATGATGAGGTTTACGGTGGCAACAAAATACTGAAAGGACAAGCAGTAGGTAGGTATGTACAGTTTGTAGAAAACTGCTTTGCCATTCTACCAAGACAGGCTTTACATGCACAATCTCTCGGCTTTATTCATCCTATTACAGGGAAAGAAATGATGTTTGAATCAGAATTACCTGATGAAATGAAAGAAGTTATTGAAAAGTGGGAGAAGTTTTCTCACCCTAACGCTTAGTCGTCTCTTATTCAGATGTTTTTCCGGCGTGCTTAAGAACCTTCGCTTCAGCATAAAAAATTATTTCTTCAGCTATATTCTTTAAGTGATCTCCAGTTCTTTCAAGCATTTTCATAATACTTAACAATGGTATGGCTTGTAAAAGATTTTCAGGAGAATCTTTTGAATACTCTTCAGCAATCCCTGTTGCATTATTCATAATCTGGTCAATCACCTTGTCTTTCGAAAAAATATCTCTGGCAAGTAAAGTATCTTCTTTCTCAAATGCTTGCTCAAGACAAGTAAACATAGCCAAGGCCTGACTAAAAGCCTCTTTTGCCTGAATTTTAACTAGCAGATTCTTATCAAAGCTTACTTTAGAATGAACAACCATCCTTGAAACACCATCGGCAATGTCAGCAATACGTTCCAGATTGGTATTTATTTTAAGCGCTGAAAGCACAAAACGGAGATCCACAGCAACCGGAGTAAAAAGAGCCAATATGGTTTCACATCTGCTATCGATCTGAAGCTCCTTAGCATTTACAAGTTTCTCAGTTGAAGCAATTTCCTTTATCAATGAAGTTTTGTTCTCAAGAAACACATCTTGTGCTTTTTCCAGTTGATTATGCACAAGGGTATACATCTGTGTTAATTCAGCCCTTAAAGAATCTAATTCAGATTTAAGATGTTCCATTTTTCTAAAAAATTACTATTTAATTTATGATTTTTTATTCTGATCAATTTCAATGTCCTTTTCTCAACCAAACCTACCCGTTATATAATTCTGGGTCTTTTCGTTCTTCGGATTAGTAAATACTTTTTTAGTATCATCATATTCTAGTAACTCACCCAAATAAAAGAATGCTGTCATATCACTGATACGGGCTGCCTGTTGCATATTATGTGTAACTATAACCAAAGTATAATTCCCTTTCAATTCATACAAAAGATCCTCGATCTTAGCCGTAGACAATGGGTCTAATGCAGAAGTAGGCTCATCCAGCAAAATAACTTCAGGCTTCATAGCTACCGTCCTTGCCAAACACAACCTTTGTTGTTGTCCACCAGAAAGTGATGTGGCACGTTTGCCCAATTTATCCTTCACTTCATCCCATAGAGCCACCTTTTTCAAAGCATCCTCCACAATTTCATTTTTCTCTTTAGACTTTAACTTTAATCCGTTCAATGTAAACCCTGCAACCACATTCTCTTCTATGCTCATAGTTGGGAATGGATTAGGTCGTTGGAACACCATACCTACCCTTCTTCTGAGTGTCATAGCGTCCATTTGATATACATCTTCATAATGTAAACGTATCTTACCTTCCGCCCGTGCATCAGGATTAAGCTCATGCATACGGTTAATACAACGTAAAAAAGTTGTTTTACCACAGCCTGAAGGCCCCATAAATGCCGTTACCTTCTTTTCCGGAATATCTATATTGATGTTTTTCAATATTTGATTAGTCCCGAAAAAGGCACAAAGGTTTTCTGTTCTTAAAATTGTACCTTCCATCTGCTCTCAAAAAATTTAACAATAAAGTTAAGTATTAAAATAAAGCCTACCAATATCACTGACCCGCCCCAGGCTATTCTTCTCCAATCATCGTAAGGACTTGTACCGTAGTTAAAAATAATAAGTGGTATACTTTGCACCGGTTTAAATAAGTTAAAACTTAAATATGGATTGCCGAAAGCGGTAAATAATAGTGGAGCTACTTCACCTGCAATACGGGCTATACCTAACATGGCACCGCTAAAAATACCTCCAATACCAGTTGGCAACAATATTCTCATAGTTGTACGGAAATCTGAAGCCCCTAAGGCAAGTGATGCTTCCTTCAGGGTATTAGGTATAAGCACCAATGTTTCTTCAGTATTTTTAATAATAGGTGGAAGCATCATAATAGCCAAAGCTACACTACCTGAAAGGGCGGAAAATATACCCAAAGGCTTTACTACCCACACATATATTACCATACCTACCACAATAGATGGCACTCCCTGCAAAACGTCAACCGCAATGCTAACTCTGTCTGCTTTAGCTTTACCCCTGTTATCGGCCAGAAAGATCCCTACCGAAATACCTAGCGGAATAGCTATTACTGCGGCTACACTTACAAGCATTAAACTACCCACGATAGCATTTAAAACCCCGCCGCCGCTTTCACCAACAGGCTTAGGTAGCTTGGTGAATAAATCCCAGTTTACGCAGGTAATCCCTTTTTGAAAAATGTAAAAAAGAATAATAAGTGACACTGCCACACAGCAAAAAGTCAATGCGTAAACAATGTACCGAAATACATTATCCTTCGCTCTTCTTCTTTTAATACCAGCTATTTCTACAGTTGTCATAATTTAACCGATACTTTTTTAATGATCATTCTACCCAATAAGTTAATTATAGTTGTAACTATAAATAATAATAATCCAATTTCTACAAGTGATGCAGTATATGTTGAACCTACTGCTTCGTTAAATTCATTGGCAATAAGGCTGGCCATGGTATTTGATGCACTAAAAATACTGTTAGGCAATTTTGGTGAGTTACCAATTAAAATGGTTACCGCCATAGTCTCACCAAGTGCACGCCCTAATGAAAGTAGAAAACCGGCCGATATACCAGAAAGATTTGAGGGTAAAATAACCTTCATAATAACTTCCGTTCGTGTACAACCTAATGCATATGCCGCTTCTTTTAGCTGAATAGGAGTCATGCTAATCACTTGTCTTATTAATGAAACCGAGTACGGAATAAGCATTATTGAAAGAACAAGCGAGGCGGAAAATATACCAAGGCCCGAAGAAGGAATATTAAGTTTATGTTCAAAAGTTTGAACATAAGGTACGATAACAAATAAACCCCAGAAACCATATACCACCGAGGGTATAGCAGCCAGTAGTTCTATAATATTTCTCAATATGTTTGATACTGTTCCATGGGGGTAATATTCTCCCAGGAAAAGTGCTGCACCAATTGCAAAAGGTGCTGAAATAAATAACGCTAAAAAAGATGTTATAAGGGTACCTATTAAAAAAGGGAGCATCCCGTAATTGTCTCTTACAGGATCCCATGTTTTACCCCACAAAAAAGAAAAACCATTAGCCCTTAACGCCGGCCAGGCTGCATATAGTAAAGTCAGAAAAAATCCGACTAGCAATAGCATCACAAAAATGGCAGAGCCATTTATTGACTTTAGAAATATCTTATTCTTTATTACTTTGCTATTACTCATCTCGAATTCTGGCAAACTTACAATACATTTTGAGATAAAAAGGGAGCGCCCGCCAGGCTCTCCCTTTACCAAAACACAACCTCACACAAAAAGAACTATAAGCGGGCGTGAAGCATTTAATCTTCTACTTTGCAGCAGAAAGAATAGGTTGACCATCGTATGTAACTGAGTTCAGAACAGCCTCAGCCGCTGCAACTGCCTTTGGAGGAAGTGGAGCATAGTTCAAAGGAGAACAATCTTTCTGGCCATCATGGATCATCCACCATAATTCTTTTACAAGATTGGTAGCTTTCTCCTTGGTTCTGTTATCATATTTCTGTTCTTTGTAAATAAGTATCCATGTAAAACTGCTGATAGGATATCCCTGATCTACTGCAGAATTGGCAATACTGATACGTGTATCCGCAGGAATATCTCCATTAGCACAAAGACTGGTAGATTCTAATGAAGGCTTAACATAATTACCAGCTGCATTTTTCAATGAAGCAAAGGTCATGTTGTTTTGTAGCGCATAAGTAAGCTCAATATAACCTATAGCACCAGGAGTTTGCTTAATAACACCAGCAACACCTTCATTACCTTTTCCACCAACACCGGCAGGCCAGTTTGGCGACTTTCCAACACCAACTTTCGATTTCCAGTCAGCATTAGCTTTTGAAAGATAGTCAGTGAAAATATAAGAAGTACCGCTACCATCTGATCTGTGAACTACAGTAATATCCTGGTCAGGAAGTTTTGCATCTGGGTTTTCTGCAGTGATCTTTTCATCGTTCCATTTGGTAATGGTTCCTAAAAATATGCCAGCAAGAATATCAGATGTAAGCTTAATTTCTGGATTACCCGGAACGTTGTAACTAACTACAACAGCACCAAGACAAGTAGGAAACTGAACTACTGGAGCTGGAGCTTTGGTCATATCATCATCGCTTAAAAAAGCATCTGACGCACCAAAGTCAACTGTTTTGCTCATAAGTTGTTTTATGCCTCCGCCTGAACCAATAGATTGGTAGTTAGTCTGGATTCCCGCATTTGCTGTTCCATAGTCACTGAACATTTTGGAGTAGATCGGGTTTCCGAAAGTAGAACCAGCACCAAGCAATTGCTTGTCTGCAGGGTTCTCTGAACTGGAGCATGCGCCTAAGCTAAGTACTGTACCTGCTATAGCTAATTGTTTGAAGATTCTGTTTTTCATTTGTTATTTATTTGTTACGGTTAATTTGCTCACTTAAAACCAAAATAGGGTTAAGGAATTTCCCTAACCCCATTTTGAATCTTTTACTCTTTAATTAAAATGCGCATAAGAAAGTTAAACGATAAACCATATAGTTATCACTCTTCTTTTCACCTGAACCAAATCCATTGTTGATACCATAATACCAGATATTAGGCATAAAATGCACTTTTTTATCTGTAGTTGGTGTCCAATCTAATCCGGCATTAATAAATGTTTCTTTGTAGGTATTACCTGCAACAGATGAAGTAACACCGTTATAGGTATTGCTTATACTACCCACATTTGACATTTTTGTAGTGAATGACTCAATTACAGTCTTTCCGCCAGAAGTAGTTGTATTGTAAGAATAATTAGCATCCGGAGTATACATATCGTACCTCGCATAAATGTTCAGTTTATTCTGGATAATTGTACCATGTGCAAATAGAGAGATACCAGTTTGAACTGCATTGACAGTATCATTTGTTTTTCCTGTGGTTCCTTTTGCCCATGTTTCGGTTTCTCCATTGCTCATGCTTTGTGTAAACCATTCAACACCAATACCAACCCATTTTGAATTATATACAGCGTAAGCCTTTGTTGTTTGAACAGCCTCTGCTAAGTGAGTTGAGGTACTATTGGTAGGCACCCAATTATTAGCAAGTGTATTTGTACTATATAAAGCTTTACCATAGTTGATATAATCGATATAACCACCAACTGTTAACGCACCATTTAAAGTGTTTACATATACATTAGCTCTGAATTTTTTGTTTAGGTCTGTAGTGAGATTTGGAGCAGTACCGGCACCAGTAAATACAGGCACGGGAGTATTACCAGAATTATCACCAACCATTGCGCTATACCCGATAAAGGTTGGCAATTTAGTAGTATCAGCACATTTAAACTTAACAATCTTACCTTCAAGTGCTAAACCCATGTCTGATGAACCATCAACGCCATGCATATCCATGATTGTCTTTTCACTTGCGCGGTATCCCATTAAAGGCTCAGTGTTGTAGGCATTAGCAAATGAGTTGGTAGCTTGTTGGCCGATTTTCAGATCGCTTCCCTTGAAAATGTTCTTCCACTTGAAATAGATATACTTTAAATACACTGTACGATTATTATTTACATCATAGTCACCCTCATAGGCTAATAAAGCATATGCAGAGAACTTACTGTTGACATTATAGTTGTATCCTAAATAAGCACGGCGAACTTCAAAAGCATTAGGACTTGCAGGCTGTTGATTTCCCGCAGCACCTAATCCTTTGTATTGAATCTTAGTACCTCTTCCTGCCGAATCACCATGTTGCATACTTGCATAATCCCCGAAAACATAACCCCAAAGGGTTCCACCTGGGGCTGCAGTTCCTGCACCATTTGTTATTAACGAAATGGCATTGGTTTGATTTAAAGATGGAGTTGGTGCTGGAGCCGGTGTAGTGCTTTGCGCCTGTACGCTAGCAGCAGCAAATACTGTACCTGCAAGGCCCAGCATCATGTTTGTAATTTTTCTGTTTTTCATAGTTTATTTGTTTATGATTGTGTCTGGTCTGAGACGCCGCAAAAGTGAGACATCCAAGTTACCCTCATATAAATCTAATGTTACCAAATTGTTAAGACTCAAATTTGCAACTCATTAGAAACCAACATTAACCTTGTCGTATTATCTCCATCAGAATTAATCATTAACAAATTGTTAAGCCCTGTAATTTTAAGGTTTTAAGCATACCTTTGCATCGAATTTAAGTAATCCCCTATGATGGAAAATACAAGAATACTGCTAGTAGATGACGAGCCAGATGTACTCGACTTCCTTTCTTTTAACCTTAAAAAGGAAGGATATGAAGTTTTTACAGCATCTGATGGAAAAAGTGCAATACAAACAGCAAAAAAAGTAACCCCAAATCTCATTATTCTGGACGTGATGATGCCTGAGATGGATGGCATTGAGGCGTGTAAAGAACTTAGAACCTTACCAGAAACGAGAAATGCTTTAATTGTATTTCTTACCGCCCGTACCGAAGACTATTCACAAATTGCGGGACTTGATGCAGGTGCCGATGACTATATTTCTAAGCCTCTTAAACCAAGGGTTTTAATTAGCCGTATCAATGCTTTGCTTAGGCGTAGAGTACAACCAGATGGCCCTTTAGGGGTTGTTGATGTTGGTGGTGGCATAAAGATCAATAAAGAAAGCTATACCGTTTCGGTTGCCGGTGAGGAGCTTTCCCTCCCAAAGAAAGAATTCGAATTGCTTTCGCTTTTAGCTTCTAAACCCGGTAAGGTTTTTAGCAGGGAAGATATTCTTCACAAAATTTGGGGAGAAGACGTAGTAGTTGGTGACCGTAACATCGATGTTCATATTCGTAAACTCCGTCAAAAATTAGGGGAAGAAAAGATAAAGACCTTGAAAGGAATTGGTTATAAGTTTGAGTTTTAACAACCATTTACCTTTACAATATTTAACTTAGGGCCTTTATACACCGTGAAAAAAGAGTCTTTCATAATAGCTATTGGTGCTGCATTGTTCGTTACGGCGGTTTTATATGGCATTAGCAGCTTCTACCCTACCCTGGCACTTCCCGATTCATTGATTATCATATTCTGTGTTTGTTTTAGTGTAGTGTATTTCTTTTACTATTTACTGGTTGGGCAACGTTTAAAGAAGATTAAAGATCTGCTTCTGAAAGAAACTAAAACCGAAAGCATTTCATTAAAAGATCTTGAAAACCAACTTTATAATCTCTTAGAAGAACGTAAAGAAGAGCTTGAAAAGATCGAAAAACTTGAACGTCATAGAAGGGAGTTTTTAGGAAATGTATCGCATGAAATGAAAACCCCCTTATTCCATATGCAGGGGTATATTTCTACGCTTTCTGATAATGAAACATACGATGAAGAGTTATTCAAAAGATACCTTGAAAGGACAGAAAAGAGTATTGAAAGACTAATTCGGATACTTGAGGATCTGGATACCATTTCGCAATTGGAATCGAGGGAAATTGTAGCAGAAATAGAGCCATTTGACATTGTTGAATTATCAAAAGAAGTATTGGAGTCAGAGGAGTTGAATGCAGAAAAAAAGAATATTAAGTTCGACTTGCAGGCAGAAAGTGAGAAGATGTATGTAATGGGCGACCGCTTCCGTATCAGGCAGGTATTACTCAATCTGGTGGTTAATTCCATTCGTTATGGTAAAAAAGATGGTGAAACACGTATACGTATAAAAAACTCTGGCGAATTTGTATCTATTGAAGTTGGCGATAATGGTATTGGCATCAGCGCTGAACATTTGCCACGTCTGTTTGAAAGGTTTTACAGGGTCGATAAAAGCCGTTCACGCGAACAAGGCGGAACAGGGCTTGGCCTCTCTATTGTAAAACACATCCTGGAAGCTCACCACCAAACTATAAACGTAATGAGTACAGAAGGTGCAGGTTCAGTGTTTACCTTTAATATGAAGAAGCCTAATGGTAATGGGCATAATCACAATTAACGCAATACCGCTTCCTTTATAACCTTATTAGCCAACTGACCGCAAGCTGCATCAATATCCTTGCCTCGGCTATGGCGAACATTTACAACGATCTTTCTACCACGTAAAAAGCGGACAAACATCTGCAACCTATCAGGGTCCGTTTGCTTGTATATCCCATCTGATATCGGGTTGTATTCAATTAGGTTTACTTTGCTTGGTACTACTTTACAGAACTCCGCAAGCTGGTATGCATCTTCAGGCGAGTCATTAAAGTCTTTAAATACTATATACTCATATGTAACCTGTGTTTCAGTCTTTTTATAAAAATGCTTTAATGCTTCAGCCACTTCCTTTAAGGGATTACTTTCATTTATCGGCATTATCTTACTTCGCTTATCATCTGTAGCAGCGTGTAACGAAAGTGCCAGATTGAATTTAACCTCATCATCACCCAGCTTCTTTATCATTTTGGCGACACCTGCTGTTGATACAGTTATGCGTTGAGAAGAAAGATTAAGCCCTTGCGGTGAGGTTATTTTTTCAATGGAACCAAGTACATTAGCATAATTAAGTAAGGGCTCGCCCATACCCATATATACTATGTTCGATAATGGTTGTTTAAAGTGTTCCATCGCCTGTTTCTGAATAAACACAACCTCATCGTATATCTCGTCTGCCGTAAGGTTACGTTCACGCTTCAATTTACCTGTAGCACAAAACTTACAATCAAGGCTACAACCCACTTGCGACGATACACATGCAGTCATCCTGGTTTCAGCGGGTATAAGCACTCCCTCCACTTTAAATCCATCGTGCAGGCGAAAGGCATTCTTAATTGTACCGTCGTTACTCTTCTGCATCAGGTCAATCTCAGCTCCGTTAATAACAAAGTTCTCCTTCAACATCTCCCTGGTAGCCTTCGAGAGGTTACTCATATCATCAAACGAATGTACAGACCTCTTCCAGAGCCACTCATAAACTTGTGTAGCACGGAAAGCAGGTTCTTTGCGCGAAACAAAAAACGCTTTTATCTCATCTAAGTCCAGATGACGGATATTTTTCGGAGATGTTTTATCCGGTGCAGCCATTTATATTAACGCAATGCGTTTAAATTTTATTAGAAACAAATACCTGAGAATCGGCCTTCATTAAAGCCTCTGCTATGATAAGGTCTTTAGGGCCTGTTATTTTAAGGTTTTCAGGATTACCATCTACCAGGTGAATATGTTCACCCATAGCTTCCACCACCATAGCATCATCTGTGTATGTATAGTGAAAATCCTGTAAATATGCTTTTTTCAAAATATCGGCACGGAAGCATTGCGGAGTTTGTGTTGCACAGTAACGTGAACGGTCAACTGCTATACTACGCGTAGTTTCTATTTGGCGAATGGAATCACTGATCGGAATAGCAGGTACAGCATTGCCATACATCTCTGCAGCCTTACAAGCAGCTAATATAGTTTTGCTTGTTACTAATGGGCGAACCGCATCATGCACAGCAACTACACTATTATCATCGGTAACGAATTCAAGGCCATTTTTTACCGAATGGAAACGGGTTTCACCGCTTAAGGCAATTTTAACAGGTTTACGGAAGCCATATTCTTCGCACATGCTTTCCCAGAACTTAATATGTTCCTCAGGCAGCACTAAAATTATCTCGAAATTCGGATCGGTGTTCAGAAATTTATCGATGCTATGCATAATAACCGGCTTACCATCAAGCTTTAAAAACTGCTTGGGAATAGGGTTATTCATGCGGGCACCATTGCCTCCGCCGACAATAATTACATAGCGTTTATGAGCTATTTCCGTCATACGGAAAGAGAAAGATCAACCAAAACTGTGCAATATTTCTTCACTGTTCTTTTAAAAAATCATGCAAATTTCAGAAAAATAATTGATTCCTGATTCAATATGCTCCGATTTTTTTTTCGTTAGATGATAAGCATAGCATCACCATACGAGAAGAACTTGTACTTGTTCTTTATCGCTTCGGTATAAGCTTTCATCATCAGGTCATATCCACCAAACGCGCAAACCATTATCAACAAGCTTGAGCCGGGAACGTGAAAGTTAGTAACCATGCAGTTTGCCAAACGGAAATCGTAAGGAGGAAAGATGAATTTATTCGTCCAGCCATCGTATGGTTTCAAATGACCATCTGTAGATACTGAAGTTTCAATAGCACGCATAACTGTTGTGCCTACAGCACAAACTTTCTTCTTATTATCTTTTGCCTTGTTTACTATTTCAGCAGCTTGTGTTGAAATGGTTACTTGTTCAGAGTCCATTTTATGCTTGCTCAGATCCTCTACTTCTATCGGGCGGAAGGTACCTAAGCCAACGTGAAGTGTAACAGTTGCTAACTCAATACCCTTTAATTCTACCCTCTTCAATAATTCTTTACTGAAGTGCATACCCGCAGTAGGAGCAGCAACAGCACCTTCGTGCTTTGCATAAACGGTTTGGTAACGCTCACGGTCAGATGGCTTTACTTCTCTCTTAATATATTTTGGAAGCGGTGTTTCACCTAATGTTTCTATCAATGCTTTAAATTCTTCGTATGAACCATCGTATAAAAAACGAAGTGTTCTGCCACGCGATGTAGTATTGTCTATCACCTCAGCAACCAACTCATCATCCTTACCGAAGTAAAGTTTATTACCAATACGAATTTTACGCGCAGGGTCTACCAGCACGTCCCACAGGAAGCTATCCTTGTTCAATTCCCTTAACAGGAACACTTCAATTTTTGCACCTGTCTTTTCCTTGCGGCCATATAAACGTGCAGGAAACACTTTGGTGTCGTTCAGAATTAAAACATCTTGCGGACCGAAGTAGGAAAGAATGTCTTTAAAAACCTTGTGTTCTATTTTGCCGGTCTTACGGTTTACTACCATAAGACGCGATTCGTCGCGGTGAGCGTTTGGAAATTCTGCAATAAGTTCTTTGGGGAGTGCGAAGCTAAATTCGGATAATTTCATCTAATAAGTATGTATAAGGTCGTTTTAAAAAGTTTGCAAATATAATGCCTCAAAGGCCATTTGTCAACATAAATCTTTTAAAATGGCTTCCAGTAAGGATTATTAGTTACATACCTGCCTCAACAGCAAACAAATCAAAGGCTTCATCCATACTAATGGCTTGTGACAGCCTGAATTCGCCTATTCTGGTGCGACAAAGGCTATCTAAATATGCACCACTTTGCAGTGCAATACCGAAATCCCTTGCCAGTGAACGGATATAGGTGCCTTTTCCGCAAACAACGCGAAACCAAATATGAGTAGAATCAAGCCTTTTAACCTCCATCTCACGGATGTATACTATTCGTGGTGACATTTTTACTTCTATCCCTTTATGGGCACTTTCATACGCACGCTTTCCACCCATTTTTATAGCAGAATACGACGGCGGTATTTGTTCAATTTCCCCAATAAATTTCTTTTTAGCTTCCTGTATCATTTCATCCGTTATATGGTCAACAGGAAATGTTTCATTAATTTCTGTTTCTTTATCGTAAGATGGCCTGGTGGCACCAATAACAAAAGTCCCTTCGTATTCTTTTTCACCATCCTGAAATTCATTTATGCGCTTGGTAAATGCACCTGTGCATATAACCAATAGGCCTGTTGCCAAAGGATCAAGCGTGCCGGCATGGCCCACTTTCAAGCGCTTATCGTATTTCTTCAGTAATAATCTCCTAACCTTATTTACAACATCGAAAGATGTCCAGTTGAGTGGCTTATCAATAAGCAACACCCCACCTTTCAAAAAGTCAGTTTCCTTTACGGGTGTTAATGTATAAGTTGGTGCGTTCATTCGGGCGGCAAAGGTATCATTTAGTGGCGGATAGTCGTTAGTCTTAGTCGATTTCATTAGTAAGTGAGGGGGGTTTACACTTTTTACGATTTGTAAACCCTCAACCTGTTGGTTTTCAATAATAAGACCACAAAAAACACATGCATTTTTGTAAACCCCCTCCTTCGGTAAAACTACTTCAATCAATCTTAGCAATAGCAAGCACCAACAATGCAAAGTTAAACCTGACCAACTTTAATTAAAAGAGAAAAATGGTTGCGTTTTCAACAGCCTCTGTTTTCTATTGATAATAACAATGAAATACAATAAAAAAATCCCCACCTGAAACCAGGCGGCGATTTCAATTTAAATAAGTGCTATTAATAAACCACCACTTTCTTTACAGCCAAGAAACTACCATCCTTAACAGATATAAAGTAGATTCCTTTGCTATAGCCAGACATATCAATATTACCATTATAAGTGCCCGTAATATGAATTTCGTCAGCGAACATTGTTCTACCTAAAACATCTGATACACTTAACTTGTAATCACCTTCCTTCGGCATAGTCAATGTAACTTTTACATTTCCATTAGTAGGGTTAGGAAATACCGAAATACTGTTATTCACCGATAGTTCATTAATTCCATCTACTATTATTGTACCCATTGTAGACGAACAACCAAAACCGTTTGTAATAACTACTCCATACGTTCCTAAAGGTAGTGTAGGTGTACCCGTGTATGTAGATGATGTTGCGCCTGAAATAGCTTTTCCATTAAAGTACCATTGATATGTAGTACCAGCAGTTGTGCAGGTAAGTGTCTGCCCTGCTTGCGTTACGGTTGGTGTTCCCGGATCAGGATTCACAGTAATATACGTAGGCTGGTTCAGGGTATTGTTTCCGATAGAATTAGTTGCAGTAAGCGAAACCGAATAAGAACCTGCAGCACTATAAATAACAGTCGGATTTTGTGCAACCGATGATGCCGGATTACCGCCCTGGAATGTCCAGCTCCAACTGGTAGGATTGCCTGTTGAATTATCGGTAAACTGAACCGTATCGTTTGCGCATGTGGTAGTAGTTGATGCAGCAAATGCAGCAGTAGGCGCAACACTTGGGCTTATAATTATTGTACCCATTGCTGAAGAGCATCCTGTATTATTTGTAACAATTACACCATATGTGCCAAGTGATAAATTTGGTGTACCCGTGTATGTAGACGATGTTGCTCCAGGTATAACCACTCCACCTAAATACCATTGGTATGAAGCTCCGACAGCATTACTATTCAGTGTTTGGCCCGTTTGCGTAATAGCAGGTGTTGCAGGGGTCGGATTTACAGTAATATATGTTGGCTGGTTTAAGGTATTGCTTCCCACACCATTTGTAGCAGTAAGCGAAACAGAGTATGTACCAGCTGCAGTGTAAACTACAACAGGGTTTTGTACTGTTGAAGTGGAAGGAGTACCACCCGGGAATGACCAACTCCAACTGGTTGGTTGGCCTGATGAGGTATCGGTAAACTGAACTGTATCGTTTATGCAATACGCTACCGGATAACCTGAGAACATAGCAACAGGTTTTACAGTAGGAGGTGTCCAATGTGGTGAGGCCCATGAGCCTCTGCCGAATGTTGCAGCCTTTAATGTGTGCGTTGCGTTATACATTACTAACTGATCTACCGGAACGTTTGGTAAGCCATTACTGAAGTTAACCCAACCGGCTGTAATACTATCGCGGTAATATACACTACCATCAAGTCCCACATAAATACCATTATCAGTTCCACTTTCATAAAATATGCAGTTTACCGGAAGGTTTGGCAAGCCCGCTGAAAGATTCACCCAGGTTGGCGTTGCAGTATTTCCATTGCCGGTATAATACACCTTTGCATTGCCATCGTATCCTGAAAATGTAACCCAAAGTTGTCCTGGCTTTTTAGGATTTACAGCTAATGCGCTTATAACCACATCTGATGGTAATCCGGCAGAAATGTCCGTCCAAGTAGGTGTTGCAGCATTAATAGTTGAAGTAAACTCTAATACGTTTCCTGAGCTATTATATCCACCTGCATACACATCTGTATTTACAACTGAATCAATTGCAATAGCTGCAATCTGGGCAAGGCTATTTGATGCACCCCAGGTACTTTTCTGAACCCAGTTACTTCCCTGTGTAGTTGATTGGTATACATCAGTAAAGCCGCAATAAATAGTATTAGGTGTTTTAGGATCCTCGAGGAATGGAACTATCCATGGACCCTGGTTAGGAAGCCCGTTTGTAATTGAACCGAAATTGCTACCACCTCCACCAATATCTGCATATAAAGAACCCAAAGGGTATGATGCGTATTGGTTTTTATCGTTGGTATAGTCAATAAAACAAAGTGTTCCGTCACCACCTACTACCTGGGACCATTGCCTGCTGTTTGCAGCCGAAAGATTGGTTCCGTTATCCTGCCATCCACTAATGAATAAATATGGCTTTTGTTGTGAATTACCCATGCCATATTGTTGCCCGATACCCAGGTTATTACCTATATCAATAGGATTAGTGCTTCCTGATGAAAGACCTACATTAAATACACCTCCGTCGCATGCAGCCAAAAAGTATTTTCCTCCGCCCGGTTCAAAAAGGATATGGTGTATGTCGGCATGTACATATGGATTATTATCCCATGCCGTAATATCATGTGTTCCGAAACTTGCTCCATCATTTGAAGAAGCCCAGATATCAACACCACCAATTATAACACTATCCTTATTTGTAGGAGAGATTGCTATTGAAAGATCGTATGATGCCTGGCCGGTTGCCTTGTCACTACCATTATCATTCCAGCCCATAGGATTAACCGATAAGCTGCTGGTTGATTTTGCTGTAAATGTTTTACCACCATTGGTTGAAAGGTAAACACCATCATATCCCCCGCTGTTTACATTACCGGCCAATATATATACGTACTCAGAATCAGCCGGTGTAACACCAATTTCTAACCTGTCGGTTGCTGACCAGCCACCTGTAACCTGTGTAAATGTTGCGCCGTAATCAGTAGAACGCCATAATGTACCATCGAAACCAGAGGCAAATACAACATCGGTATGTTTTGCCATAAATTCCACATCACGTATATCATGGTTAGGAATGACAATTGTCCATGTTGAACCACCGTTAGATGTATAATACAATCCGTTGGTAGAAGCTGCAAATACAACACCGGTATCGACAGGGTTCAGTAATAATTGCTGAATAGTAGCAGCCGAAGGGCCAGTAGTTGCCAATTGCAAATACAAACCCGTAGGATTCCATGTATTACCCCCATCGTACGATTTTAATACACCTACTGTACTTGGTGTAGAGCCGGCATAGCCGCCATCGCCATCGCCCATAGCTATATATTGAATATTGGTATTAAGCGGGTTAATGGCTATATCGTCAACAGAAATATCTATTAAATTGTCAGTATTTGTTGTCCAGCTTGCACCGGCATTAACTGACTTCCAAAGTCCGCCCGAAGGTGTACAGGCATAAATAATATTTGTATTACCCGGAAAAAACCTGATGTGATTTACACGGCCAACACCAGAGAGGTTCGAGTCATTTGTGTTACCAACATACGACCAGTTTGAAACAGCGCCAGCGGCCTTAACACTTTTTGACTTTGTTTTCTGACCTGCCATAAAACTGTTGTATTCTTTTTCAAGTACTGCAGGGTTTGGCCTGTTACCCGAAGGATATGTGCGTGGTACATAAAATGCCTCCCAGCGTTTGAACTCTATAAATGCCCCATTCGATTCTTCTTCCTCTTTATCAGCATCTTTCACGCTTGGATTGGGTGCTTTGCTTTTTTGAGGCTGTTGTGCATACCATTTATAAAATGCTTTTTGCACATCATGAATATTGTACTTTGCATCTTTCATCATTACTCTCCAGTCCTGTGCATAAAGACCTGAAGAAATTAAAATGAGAAGTACTGATAAATTAAGTATGTTTTTTTTCATAACCAGGGATATTGTTTAAACAAACATATGAAATAATGGCCCCATTTCCAAATAAGTTGGTGACATAATTCGCAACCCATATTGTCATAAATCCCTAAGGTTAACATCTTATGTCACCCAATTCCTTCAAATTCTTATATATTTGGGGTTTAACCCGAAGCAATGGAAGACTTTGTAGTATCGGCCCGTAAATACCGCCCCTCTACCTTTAAAAGTGTTATAGGCCAAAAAGCCATAGTTAATACATTAAAAAATGCTATTGCCGATCATCATCTTGCCCAAACGTTTTTATTCTGCGGTCAGCGTGGTGTTGGAAAAACTAGTTGTGCCCGTATTTTAGCTAAAACCATTAACTGCTTTAACCTTAGCCCTGAAATTGAAGCTTGCAACGAATGTGAATCGTGCAAAAGTTTTAATGAAGGCCGTTCACTTAATGTACACGAATTAGATGCTGCATCGAACAACTCGGTAGATGATATACGTCTGCTTATTGACCAGGTAAGGTTTGCACCTCAACTCGGAAAGTATAAGGTATATATAATAGACGAGGTTCACATGCTATCTCAGGCTGCTTTCAATGCCTTTTTAAAAACACTGGAAGAGCCACCTGCACATGCTATTTTTATTTTAGCTACAACTGAAAAGCATAAGATAATACCGACCATACTTTCACGTTGCCAGATATTCGATTTTAAACGCATACAACTGAAAGATGTAGCCGAACATTTAGAATACATAGCATCGCAGGAAGGTATAACAGCTGCGCCTGAAGCATTACATATTATAGCTGAGAAAGGCGACGGCTCTATGCGAGATTCTCTATCCATCTTCGACCAGATGGTGAGTTTTGCAGGCAAGGACCTTACCTATAAAAAGGTAATAGATAACCTGAACATACTCGACTATGATTACTATTTTAAAATTACCGATGCCATTTTGCAAGGCGATGTACCCACTGCCCTATTGACATTCGATGAGATATTAAATAATGGTTTTGACGGCCATTTATTTATTGGAGGTATGGGTGAGCACTTCAGAAATCTAGTTGTGGCTAAAAACCCGTCAACCGCAGTTCTGCTGGAAAAAGGCGGTCAGCTGAAAGAAAAATATGTATGGCAGGCCGCACAATATTCTGAGGCTTTTTTATTTAATGGCTTGAATATTTTAAACCAGGCTGACGTAACCTATAAAACATCGGTAAATCAACGCTTGCTGGTTGAACTTACCATAATGAGGCTTTGTAATCTTGCCTCGGGTAAGTTAGCTGCTCCAGCCACGGCCCCTGTTGCTACAAGTGCACCTATAGCAAAACCAGCTCCGCAACCAAGTGCAGCTCCGATAGCGCCCAAGGTAACTCCGGCTGCCCCTAAAGCAGCAGAACCTAAACAAGAATACAAACCCGAATCTCCTCCTGCAGCAACACCTGCTGCTCCTAAAAAAGTAAGCCCGCTTTCAATTAATAAAATGATGGGGGATGCACCTAAGGAGAAAGCAGCGCAGGAAGCAACAAAAAATGAAGAAGCAGGGCAACCCCTAAGTAACGAGGCAATACTTAAAACCTGGGGAGATTATATTGAGCTGAACAAGGCAAAGAAAATAAGTCTTTGCAGCATATTGAGCCAGATAGTTCCGAAGAAATCGGAAGAGAAACCTTCAATGATCGTATTGGATGTGCCAAGCGCTGTACAACAACAAAGCATTGAAGAGGACCGTGTAAGCCTTATAAATTTTATGAGGGCTGAACTGAAACACCCGCAACTGAATTTCATTATTACAATTTCGAAAACAGAAACTGCGCGCAAGCCATATACTACACAGGAAAAATATGACCACATGAAGGAAAAGAACCCTGCTGTGGAAAAACTAAAGGACCAGTTGGACCTTGGGATTGATTAATACGTAAAACTTAATTTTTATGAAGAAACACTTCTTTGCCCTTGCCCTGTTAGCTCTTTCTTTTTCTGCTTTTGCAGGAGATAAGCAATACAAATACGATACTGTTCCCAATGACCCTTTACACGGCAGAATTTATCATCTTGATAATGGGTTTACAGTTTTTATTTCTGTAAATAAAAGTGAACCCCGCATTCAAACGTATATAGCAACAAAAGCAGGCAGCAAGTTCGATCCGCATGATGCAACCGGCCTGGCTCACTATTTAGAGCATATGCTGTTCAAAGGCACCGACAAATTCGGCAGCAATGATTATGCAAAAGAAAAACCTGAACTTGATAAAATAGAAAACCTGTATGAAGTTTATCGCCACACTACCGATCCAGAAAAGAGAAAGAAACTTTACCACCAGATAGACAGTGTTTCATATGTAGCATCGGGCTATGCAATAGCCAATGAATACGATAAGTTAATGAACTCTATTGGTGCAAGGGGAACGAATGCCTTTACATCAGTAGAACAAACCGTTTTCCAGGAAGATATTCCTTCAAATGAAATGATCCCATGGCTTGAAATAGAATCAGAACGATACAGGAATCCTGTTATGCGCCTGTTCCATACTGAACTTGAAGCAGTGTATGAAGAAAAGAACAGGAACCTTGATGATGACAATGAAAAGACCGAAGAAGCATTATTAGCTCAGCTTTTCAAAAAACATCCTTACGGAACACAAACTACTATTGGTACTATACATGACCTGAAGAATCCATCACTTACTGAGATATTAAAATACTACCATACCTATTATGTGCCAAATAATATGGTTATGGCACTAAGCGGTGATGTGAATCCTGATGAAGCCATTAAGGAAATAGACAAATATTTTGGCCCTTATGTTGCTAAACCTATCCCTACTTTTAACCCACCAAAGGAAGACCCTATTACTACACCTACAAGCGAAACCGTTTACGGCCCAAATGCAGCTGCAGTAACAATTGGCTACCGATTTGCAGGTGCAGGCAGCCGCGATGCGGATATGATAGATCTTATACAAATGTTATTAAGTAACGGGCAAGCCGGCTTATTTGACCTTGACCTGATGCAACAGGAAAAAGTGCAGACTGCAGGAGTGAATAATAATATTTTCATGGACTATTCCTACCAGGAATTTCAAGCTGTACCGAAAGAAGGACAATCACTGGAAGAAGCGAAAAACATAATGTTGACAGAGCTTGACAAATTAAAAAAAGGAGATTTCCCTGATTGGATGATCGCGGCTTCTGTAAATAATTTGAAGTTACAACAGATACAGCAATTCCGTAGTAACAGTGTTCGTGCATTAACTTTTGTAATTGCATTTACAACCGGAGAAAGCTGGGCCGATGCTATCAGTGAAAACGATCGCTTAGCTAAGATAACGAAGAGGGATATTATGGATTTTGCAAGCACCCATTACGCAAATAATTATGCAGTGGTTTACAAAAAAGTTGGCGAAGACACGACTGTTGAAAAGGTACAAAAGCCTGTTATTACTCCTGTGCAGACAAATGCAAAAGCTGAATCGCAATTTGTAAAGAACATTGAAGCAGAAAAAGTTGCACCTATCACTCCGGTATTTGTTGACTATAAAAAGGAGATACAAACACTTTCGGTGAAAAATGAATTACCTGTTTACTACGTTCAAAATACAGAGGACAGTACCTTCAACATGTACTACATATTCGATATGGGTACCAAGAATAGCAAGTTACTTCAACCGGCTATCAATTACTTGAAATATACCGGCACATCGAAATTGAGACCTGAAGAAGTGCAACAGGAATTTTATAAACTGGCTTGTACGTATACCACATTCTGCGATAAGGACAGGCTTTATGTAAACCTATCGGGGCTTACACGAAACTTTACCCCTGCCTTGCAGCTATTTGAAAGCCTCATTTCAGATGCGAAGCCTGATACCACGGCTATGCATACATTGATTGATGTCACATTGAAACAAAGGGAAGATAATAAACTCGATAAGAATACTATTCTGTTCTCTGCCCTTGCCAACTATGGCACGTATGGGCCTGTTTCTCCATACACCTATATACTTACAAACGAAGAATTAAAGAACACAAGACCGGAGGCTCTAACGGAAGTATTGCATAACCTTTGCCAATATAATCATCATGTGCTTTACTATGGTTCACAGCCCGCACAGCAATTAGTCAGCACACTTGAGAAATACCATATTATTCCGACTGTATTTAAACCTTTACCGCAAGGTCAGAAATTTGAACAGGTGGCAGGTGCAAACCAGGTTTACGTGGTTGACCATGATATGAAACAAACCGAAGTAATTATTTTGGAGAGAGGTGGCAATCATTATGACCCAACTTTAAATCCGGTTATTTCAATGTACAATGAATATTTCGGAGGCTCAATGGCATCTGTTTCTTTTCAAATTTTGCGTGAATCGAAAGCGCTTGCTTATTCAACTTTCTGCAGATACAGTGCACCGGCCGATAGCGTATCACATTACGGTAACCTGGCATATATTGGTTCACAAGCTGACAAACTGGGCCAAGCTACAGATGGTATGATGCAATTATTAAATGATAGTATACCGCAATACGAACAATTGTGGTCAACCTCAAAGGACGCTGTTTTAAAAGGCATCGCCTCAACACGTATTATACGTGAAGGCATACTTTTTAACTTTGAAAATGCCCGCAGGGTTGGTATTGACTACGATACAAGAAAATTGATATTTGATAAGCTTCCAACGCTTACATTTGCCGATATTCAAAAGTTCCATAAAGAATATATTGCAAAACAATCTTATACTTTACTGGTAATGGGTAATAAAAAAGACATAGATATGAAGGCACTTGAGAAATATGGCAAGGTTACCTTCCTTACTATGCAAGACATTTTCGGATATTAAACACTAATCTATATAAGCTATGAACGGACAAAAGATCACATTAACAAACGGTAAACTAAACGTACCCGACAGCCCTATTATCCCTTTTATTGAAGGCGATGGAACCGGACCAGACATTTGGCGCGCTTCGGTTCGCGTAATTGACGCAGCAGTAAAGAATGCATACAATGGCAAACGCCAGATAGTATGGAAAGAAGTATTGGCAGGTGAAAAAGCATTTAAGCAAACCGGCAACTGGTTACCTGATGAAACTATTGCAGCATTCAAGGAATACATTGTTGGTATTAAAGGCCCTTTAACTACCCCTGTTGGTGGTGGTATACGTTCACTTAACGTGGCACTTCGCCAGTTACTTGATCTTTACGTTTGCTTGCGTCCTGTAAGGTGGTTCGAAGGAGTTCCTTCTCCTGTAAAGAATCCAGGCGCTGTTGACATGGTTATTTTCCGTGAAAACACCGAAGATATTTATGCAGGTATTGAATACGTAGCAGGAAGTCCTGAGGCACAAAAAGTATTAGACTTTATTGCTAAGGAATTCCCTAAGGATTTTGCCAAGATCCGTTTTGGCACTGCTGATAAGAACGAAGCTTTTTATAAATCAGCAGGAGTTCAAATGCCGTCGGAAGTAATGGTAGGCCTTGGTATTAAAGCTGTGAGCAGAACCGGTACAGGCCGCTTAATGCATAGCGCTATTGAGTATGCACTAAAGCATAAACGTAAATCGGTTACCATTGTACACAAGGGTAACATTATGAAATATACTGAAGGCGCTTTCCGCGATTGGGCTTATGGACTTGCTGAACAGGTTTTTGGCGATAAGGTTTATACCTGGCAACAATGGGAAAAGACCAAGAAGGATAAAGGCGAAGATGCAGCAAATGCTGAACAAAAAGCAGCTCTTGCATCCGGCAAACTTTTAATTAAAGATTCAATTGCCGACATTACCCTTCAACAAGTTCTTACCCGCCCTGAAGATTTTGATGTTATTGCAACACTTAACCTGAATGGTGACTACTTATCTGATGCGCTTGCAGCACAGGTTGGTGGTATTGGTATTGCACCAGGTGCAAACATTAACTATGTAACCGGTCACGCTATATTCGAAGCTACACACGGCACAGCGCCTAAGTATGCTGACCTTGATAAAGTAAACCCAGGTTCAGTTATTCTTTCAGCAGCCATGATGTTGGAACACCTTGGATGGTTAGAAGCGTCTGAACTTATCTACTCAGGCCTTGAAAGATCAATTGCAGCTAAACGTGTTACCTACGATTTCGAACGTCAAATGCAGGGAGCTACAGTATTGAAATGCTCTGAGTTTGGTGATGAGATCATTAAGAATATGTCTTTAGTGAAGGCGTAATTATAATATCCTAATACAAATAATAAACCCCGACCATTGGCCGGGGTTTATTATTTAATATAGATTCATTATTACTGGCCTTTCTTCACCTTTCTCAGATCAAGAGAATTCCTTGAGTCGATAGGTAATCCTGAAACCTTTTTATTTACCAGACGAACCACTTCATCGTAATATAAAGGCACTACCGGAGCGGCTTCTGTCACCATTTTATTCATTTGCCTGTATTCAGCGTAACGTATTGTATCATTCGATTCTGAAATTGCGTGTTCATACAACGAATCGAATTTAGGGTCAGAATAGTGGAAAAAGTTCACACCTTCAGGAGAGAAGTTTTTGGTATAGAACAGTGATAGAAAATTCTCTGCGTCAGGATAATCACCTACCCACGATTTTTTAAAGAAATAACATTGTCCACTTACAACACATTCCGCTAATACAGCAGGTTGTTCCATATGTATACTTAGCTTAATGCCCACACGCTGCAATTGCGATTGTATGGCCTGTGCTATCGGGCCGGTTTCATTTGTTACAAAAACCGATATTTCAGGGAGTCCCTTACCATTAGGGAATCCAGCTTGTGCAAGCAAGGCATTTGCCTTGTCAGGATCGTATTTATAACCGTCATCGGCTGCATCTTTATTTCCCGGCAGAAAAGGAGGGACAAAGCCTCTGGTTGCCGGAATACCTATTCCATTTCGTAAATAGCGCACCAGTTCTTCCCTGTCAATTGCGTAGTTAATAGCCTGGCGGATAGATTTCATATTGATAGGTACTTTATCACTCATGCGTTTAGGGTCTATCATAAAACCGAGATAATCAGTTTTGATAAATGGCATTCGTTGCAGGTTGAATTTATCTTTAAACTCTTTCTTTAATTCACTGTTAGGAGTAAACACCTGCCTTGGGTTAATAGCTGCAAAACCCGAAACCATATCGAGATTGCCATCTACAAATTCAAGAAAGGAGGTTTCCATATCCTTAACAAATGTTACCACTACCCCATCCAGGTATGGCAATAAATCACCATGTGCGTCTTTTTCGAAATAGTGATCATTACGTACCAGTACAAGCCTATTGCCTCTTGTCCACTTTTTCAACTGAAATGGCCCCGTTCCAATTGGGTGCTCGCCAAAATCCTGTCCGTATTTATCCACCGCTTCAAATGGAATAACTGAGAAATAACGCATGGTTAATATGTTTAGAAAAGGAGCGTACGATTTCTTTAAATAAATAACGAATGTAGAATCATTGGTTGCCTGGAAGCCCTGAAAGCTACCGGGGTAAACCCTATCGACATAGTTTAGCAAGGTAGTAGCGCTTGATATTCTTGCATCGAACAAACGAAAAAAACTATGTACAAAATCTGATGCCACAACTTTGCGGCCTTTACCTTCAGGGAATATGGAGTCGTCCTGAAAATAGACATCGCCTCTCAGATGAAAAGTGTACTGCAGGCCATCATTACCAATCTCCCATGACTTTGCAATACCCGGTATTATTTTAAAAGCTGTATCCATTTGCACCAGGCCATTATATAGCTGGTCATCTATCCAAATATTCTCAAAACTACGGGCCGCAGCTGGGTCAAGTGATGTAACATCACCTAATTCATTATACCGGAAAATGTTCTCACCTTCACCACTATCGAAGTGATGGCAGGAACTCAGGCAAAGGGCCGAAGAAAGTATTAGGCATGTAATTATTCTCCTTATCATGAATCTATAGTATTAATTGTAATTATCTATTGCGAAGATATGGGATAAGTAACCCTCATTTTTAGCGGGAAATGTGATTTTACTAACCATTATATTGACAATAAAAACGCTATTAACCGCAAATGCCTACTTTTGTTCTATGGAGCAAGTCCGCACATTTGCCATGCATACCTTAGGCTGTAAACTGAATTTTTCAGAATCATCGGCTATTGCTAAAAAATTGGCAGACGAGGGCTTTAGTAAGGTGGCTTTTAAAGAAAAAGCTGATGTGTATATAATTAATACCTGCTCGGTTACCAATGAAGCTGATAAGGAGTGCCGAATGATAGTACGTAATACCTTGAACCAGGCACCCGGTGCGTTCATTGCTGTGATAGGTTGTTATGCCCAACTAAAACCCGAAGAAATTTCGAAGATAGAAGGAGTTGATATAGTATTGGGGGCTTCAGAAAAGTTCAATATTGCAAACTACCTTCAGCAATTAGACAAGAAAACACATACAGAGATTCATTCATGCGAAATAGAACAGCCACTGGCTTTTCATTCATCATATTCTTCGGGCGACCGGACAAGGAGTTTTTTGAAAGTGCAGGATGGTTGTGATTATAATTGCTCTTATTGCACTATACCGCTTGCAAGAGGCAAAAGCCGCAGTAATACTATAGAAAATGTAGTTAAGAACATAAATGAAATAGCGGATAAAGGGGTAAAAGAAATTGTGCTTACGGGTGTTAACCTTGGTGACTTTGGTATTAGCGACCCAAACTCAACTGAGCATATTGAATCATTCTACCAGCTTGTCCAGGCTATTGAAAACACTACTAATGAAATGCGTTTCCGCATATCATCTATTGAGCCAAACCTGCTTAAAAATGAAATCATAGAATACATTTCACGTTCCAACAAGTTTGTTCCTCACTTTCATATTCCGCTTCAGTCAGGCTCCGATACTATTTTAAAGAAAATGCGTCGCAGATACTTAAGGGACCTGTATGTTGACAGGGTGGTGCAAATAAAATCGCTAATGCCACATTGCTGCATTGGGGTTGACGTTATTGTAGGCTTTCCGGGTGAAACAGACGAGCTCTTCAATGAAACTTATCAATTCCTGAACGAACTTGATATTTCATACCTGCACGTATTTACATACTCGGAACGTTCAAACACATTGGCTGCATCGGACAAGGATGTTATACCAACCGAAGTACGCAGGAAAAGAAACAGAATGTTGAAAATACTCTCTGAGAAGAAACTCAGAAATTTCTACGAACAGCATATAGGTACCGAAAGAATTGTGCTGTTTGAATCAGGCAATAAGGATGGCTTCCTTTACGGATACACAGATAACTACATTAAAGTGCGAACAGAACTAAATCCTGACCTCGCCTACCAAAAAGCCAATGTATTACTAAAAGGCATTAATGAAGACGGAACGGTGGGTATAGAAATTCGTAATACTTTTAACGAAATTAAAGAACCCCATAAGCTTTCAGCAACCTATTGATATATGTACCCATCCCTATACTATCTTTTCTCAGACCTGTTTGGAATAAAACTTGATTTTCTTAAAGTATTTCAAATGTTCGGTTGCATGGTTGCTATTTCTTTCCTCGCAGCCAGTTACGTTCTATCTAAAGAACTGAAACGAAAAGAAAATGAAGGACTATTACATACCTTCACTGAGAAAGTTATGATTGGCCAGAAAGCAAGTATTCTGGAGCTGATAGAAGCTTTTGTTATTGCCTTTATAATAGGCTTTAAATTGGTTTACATTGCCTTGAATTTTCACGATTTCTTACAAGACACGCAAGGATTTTTATTATCGGTACAAGGTAATTGGATTGGCGGAATAACACTTGGTGCTATTTACACATACATGCGTTACCGCGAAAAAGAAAAACAAAGCTTGCCTGAACCTAAACTGGTTGAAGAACAAATGCACCCTTACCAATTAGTGGGGAACATTACACTTGTTGCGGCTGGTGGAGGCCTTGCAGGTGCCAAGTTATTTGATGGTTTGGAAAACTACCAGGACTTTTTTGCACATCCGGCCCAATACTTGTTTTCATTTAGCGGTTTAACCATGTATGGCGGGCTTATTGTGGGTGCCATTTCAGTACTATACTATGCCCGAAAAAAGGGCATAAGCCTTATTCACCTTATTGACGCCGCTGCACCGGCAATTATGATCGCCTACTCTATCGGACGTATTGGCTGCCAGTTAGCGGGAGACGGAGACTGGGGTATTGCCAACGCTGCGCCCAAGCCTAGCTGGATGAGTTTCTTGCCAAATTGGATGTGGTCATTTAATTTTCCTCATAATGTGGTAAACAGTGGTTCCCCTATACCAGGTTGTATGGATGTACATTGCAACGCACTTGATATACCTGTATTCCCGACACCTTTCTATGAAACCGTTATGTGTGGTATTTTATTTTTTGTGCTGTGGGGAATAAGAAAGAAAATTAAAACTCCCGGTGTGCTTTTCAGTATCTACTTAATGATGAACGGAGTTGAACGATTTTTAATTGAGCTTATTCGTGTAAACATTAAGTACGACATATTCGGGGTACAAATTACCCAGGCCCAATTAATTGCTCCTATATTATTCTTACTAGGCTTAGTTGGAATTTATTACTTCAGAAAAAGAGCAGCCAATGAGCAAATTGCAGCTTGATTCTGTTTGCAAACAGGTAATTGAACTTACCCATGAAGTTGGTCATTTTATCATGACTGAACAACATAAATTTTCTGCTACCGATATTGAGAAAAAAGGATTCAATGATCTTGTAAGTTATGTTGACAAAAGCTCTGAAAAGGCTTTAATAGAGGGACTTGGCAAAATATTACCCGGCAGTGGAATACTGGCCGAAGAAAGTGGCGAAACAGAAAAAAAGGAATACACCTGGATAATTGATCCGCTTGATGGTACTACCAATTTCTTACATAAACTACCCTGCTTTGCTATAAGTATTGCATTGATGCACAACAATGAGCCAATTCTTGGGGTGGTACACGAACTCAACCTTAAGGAATGTTTTCACGCTATTAAAGGAGAAGGTGCTAAAGTGAATGGTAAAAACATACAGGTATCGAAGCAAAGTCAGCTTGAAAACTCTTTAATTGCAACGGGTTTCCCTTACAATGATTTTGTATTGCAGAATAATTATATGAGCCTTTTCAAACACCTTATGACCTGTACACAGGGTATGCGAAGAATTGGCTCAGCTTCGGTTGATCTTTGCTATGTTGCTTGCGGGCGTTTTGAAGCATTTTATGAATATGGCCTTAAGTCATGGGACGTAGCTGCCGGAGCACTTATTGTGCAGGAAGCCGGAGGCAAACTGGCAGAATTTAATGGAGGAGATGACTATATTTTTGGTAAAACCATAGTAGGCACAAATGGCTTGATTCATACCGATTTCATGAAAGCCGTGCAGAAATATTTTCCTATTTAAATTACCTTTTATTTAATTTTATATATTTGTCATCAGTAAAAATCAATATTTGCTTTTATGAAGAAGAGTCACCTTATAGCGCTGGTAATATTTGCAGTTACTTACTTACTGCCTTTCCGTTATGCTGTTCTTGAAGTTGACGCAGCAGCACATGGACTTAGCACTTTTGGTGTGTTTTTCTCATGTATTGGCATAGTAGCAGGTATTTACTTCCTTATTAAGGATGATGCTGAGAAAGGCCATGGCCAGGAAGGCTCTTCGCACCACTAAGCAAATCCGCTTCTAAAAATTATTTATCAGTCCGAAATTTATTACTCCATCTTTGAAACTGATGGGGTATCCCGCCTGGTTACCCAGTGCATAGGACAATGAAAAGATGCCTGCCTTAGTTTGAAAATCCATTCCGGCACCAAAGCCATATGGTGTATCACGCACAATAGCAAGCCCTGCCACATTCCGTTGATACCAGCCCTGATCAAAGAAAAGAAACAGAAAAGAGTTTTGTTCAAGCAGATAATGGAACTCAACCGTACCAACACTATATTCGTTTGCATATATCGATTGCTCGGGGAAGCCACGCAATACTGCAAAACCACCTATCCTGTACATATCATTCCTGAGTAAAGAAGGTGCATTTATATAGCCTCCTTTAAGCGCCAATTCAACAGTGCTTCGTGAAAAGAAGGGAATAAAATAAGCCGCATTAATATTTGCCCGGTATTCCGTAGAACTAAGTTGTAAGCTATCATATATCTGCTGGTCAAGCTTAGGATTCTTATGTATTTGTTTGTTACCGGCTGCAACATTTACCAAAATCTCATATCCGCTACGTGGGTTATAAATATAATCTAATGCTTTAGCACTATATTCTATTCCATATAACTCGGTAGTAACATCGGCATAGGGTGGTAATGTAGTTAAGCCCTGCAATGTAGAAGTAGAGAGCAGACTTGATGTGATGTTTTCATAAAAGAGTTTCCAGTAATTTCCACCTATCATTAAATATTTCAGGCCGATCTTTTCATCAAGTTGCAGGTACGTGGTATCCTGTTTAAACAAAGTAAAATCATCATCAATCCCTAATGTGGTATGAAACAAATAGGGGTAACTAAAATGGGCCGTTAAATTCTCTGTTTGTGCCTGAATATGCTGCCAATGAAATCCCAGTTCTTCCGCATGGTGAAAAGAATTTTGAAGTTGAAGGCTGATATCTCCTGTAATGTTTATTCCACCAGTAGTAGAATTAGGTAATATGCCTATGATACCATTAAACTGGTTTGCTGATTTTTTGCCCAGAAAAAGAAATATCTTGGCTTTATCTTGAACAAAAATAACCTGGGCTGACTTGGTTTCAAATAAAAAAGGAAGAGCCCTAAGCCTATTACTTATCACCTTCACTTTCGATTCATCATATAAATCTCCTGGCCTGATACCCAAATAACCATATAAGTATTCCGGTGACAGTTTCAGATCACCTTTTACTACAATGCTATCAATTTTCTCAAGTTTCTTTTTTGTCAATGATAGCGAGGCGCTAACCTGGTTCTTTTCTAGTTTAACACTGTCGAGTTGCACTTGCGCAAAAGGATAACCGTTGTTCTCGTAAAACACAAGTAACTTATCCATTAACCTTAATGCGTCTTTATAATACAAGGGTTTATGTCTGAATAATTTCTCGCTATAACCTACCTGACTTAATACACCTTCATCAACATTGCCTTTCGTCAGGCTTGCCCATTCATATCTTTCACCACAGGTTACATAAGCTTTCAGTACAAGTGAATCCTGCACAAGACTATCGAATGATGCGGCAAGATATGCATCGCTATATAGCTTAAGCAACACCTTTTGTAGCTCATTGGTTCGTAAGGAAGCTATATCGAATTTCTTCTGGTAATCGGGCATAACAAAACCCTTTTTATTTAGCGTGTCATTACTTACAACCGTAAGCATATACTTTTTTTGAGCTTGCGTAGATAAGATACCTGCAAACAACAAAAGCGATATGAGGATTATATGTTTCAGAGAAGTATAAATAAACTATAACGCAGAAAAACTGAATTTATTAAAATTTCCTTATCATTTATTTGCATTAGAAAGGATAGCCAATACCTATGTTAAGAGCTGTTCTTTTATTCGGGTTAAACGCTTCATGAATACTTTTTGGGTCCCATTCATTTTGCATGGAAGGGTCAACCAAAGGCTCACCCAGGTCGATCCTGAAAACAAAATACGTAAAATCGAACCTAAACCCTATGCCCGTATTAACAGCTATTTCATTGTAAAAAGGATGTTGACCATTTAGTTCAAATTCTCCGTTTGGAATACTTGGGTTTTTATTCCATAACCATACATTTCCACCATCTAAAAAGAATGCCAGGCCAAAGAACTTGATAAGGTTCACCCTATATTCTGCGTTAACCTCCATTTTTATGTCGCCTACTTCCTCAACTGAAACAAGGCGGCTATTGGCTCCGGGACCTAAGGTTCTGGCCAACCAACCTCTTATATCATTTGAGCCACCTGCCCAAAAACTTTTATCAAACGGTAACTCTTCGCCAGTATTGGCAAGAACAGGAATACCGGCACCTAATATTGCCCTGAAAGCCAATTTATCATCTTTGGAAAGAATGAAGAAATGCCTGTAATCAATATCTGCCTTAACATAGTGAGATAATGGAATACCTAATATGGTATCAAGTGGGTCTAATTTCATATCAAACCTTCTAACCACCACTCCCGATCCCTCTAAACTGATTTTTACATAATCGTAATTACGAAGTTTGGTTAGGTTCTGATTATTAAATGTCCAGCTTACCCGACCATCGGTAATTGCCTGCGTTTTAAAACTATTCTCCAGAAAGAAGTCGTTTGTCTGTTTCAACGCATCATCGAAAACCGATGAAGTTATTGCACTTACAAAGTTCATTTCAAATAAAGTGACATTTAAGTGGTCATGCTTGGCAAAATTGAAATCGTAGCCGTAATTTAAGGTCAATATGTTCCTTTTGTAGTCGGGCTGCTCCTGAAAGTCGTACAGCACTTTAAAAGTAGTTTGAGGGTTTGCAACTGCAGGATTTATGGGTATCAGTTTAAATACATTCAATGGCCGTGGCACTATTAAACTAGCTTCAGGTCCAATATCCTGTGTGTTAAACAGTACACTTTTTGAAACTATGCCTGCAGGCTCCTGGCTATTAAGAAGTGTTTGTGTTTGTAGTGCATATTTCAATTTCAATTGAAACACTTCAGCTCCCTTAAATAAATTATTGTGCTGGTACATTCCATCAGCCTGTACCCCTGAAAAGCCGCCTGTATAATCATAAATAAGCTCAGATGAAAAAGATTGTTTTGTATTAGGCATCAACTGTATGAAACAATCAAGTTTATTGGAATCAGGTACTTGAACCCAGCGGATATTAATATATCTGAATTCTTTCATTTGACTAAGGCCTGCGTATGTGTTCTCAACATTTACGATGTGAAACATTTCTCCTGGCTTAATTTGCACTTTATTCAATAATATTTTCGGAAGGAAAGCCATACCGCCCGGTTGGCCAACTATAATATAACCTTTTTCAACAGTGGTATCTCCCGCAACATATGGTGTATTAGGATTATAGTTCATTTGAATGAATATATGACGGATATAATACTGATGATGCAGGGTTTCGATCACAGAATCTGTTTTGGCCGGATCAATAATGGCAAACTTTTTTATATCAATAACTAGTGATACCGCTTTGGTCGTCCGATTAGTATCAATTTCATAATCAATATATTCTTTTGAAAATGCATAATATCCATCATCTTTCAATACAGCGGTAATCCTATCTCTCTCACTTTTCAATATATCTTCATCAAAGTTATCGCCCCTTACTAGCAATGAGTTTGCGGAGTCTTTAAATATTATACCAGAAAGTGTGGTATCTTCAAGTTGGTACTTCAGGCTATTAATTTTGTATGGTTTGCCAGCCCGAACAATATAGAATACATCTGCTTTATTACCATATACATGAACTGAATCGGTAACCTTACCATCAAAATAACCTTTTGTATGCAAATACTTTGTGATCTGATATAAAGAACCCGACATAAGACTGGAATCAAGTATTACAGGTGCTTCCCCTACTCCCATTAACCATTCACGGCTAAATACTTTCGGCTCCTTCGACTTGTATGCTCGTGGTTTTTTCCCCTTTGCTATACGTTTTTCATTTTCTGCTTCTATCTTTTTATTTTTCTCATCTATACGCTGGTTCTTCAGCAAGCGTTTTTCCTTCGTTTTTTCAGGGTCAACCAGGTTATATTCTAAAAGGTGTAAGGGAATTAAACCTAGAATTTTCGTATTCGGTTTTTGTTTTATATAGGCAATTAACTGGTTAACCGAAAGCTCAGGCGGCAACACCAATTTGGCAATTTCACTACCCGGAATTGCCGTTAATTTATTATTAATAAGTTTGTTTTTCGAAGTTTTCGGTGTTTCAGATTGCCTGTATATAATATTGTTATGTACCAGCAAATACTGGCCTTTTTCGACACGTTTTGCCGGATTACATGAGGTAATTAGAAAAGGAGCCAGTATACCAACTAACTGCAATACTCTTTTGGCCCGATGCAATATAATATGATACTCCTTTTCTTCCATTATGGTGCAAAGCTACTTGACTTTCGCGTCCATTGCATTCCTAAGACCAGAAAATGACAATAACTCTACTCTGACAGAGCCAATTACAATAGGCGCCTCAATATAAACAGGCAAGTGGTTAGCATCATCTGTTACCCAAACCGTCATTTCCTCTCCTTGTTTGAAAATAGTTCCGCTGATGAGGCTAACCTTAATTTTAATACACCTTAATGTACCAAACTTTGTTGCTTGTTCTTCCTTACCTATGTATTTTATGTGAATATGGTATATATGATCATCAAGGTAAATAGTGACTGGTATGGTATCATTTGTTTTTGCTTTCGAAAAGTTAAGGCATCGTGTAAAGTAAATACCAGCCAATGGATCAAATGCCGAAACCGGAATATTGAGAGAATCACGCTTAAAGTCATTGGCCTTATCCTTTGAAAAATAAAACACCTTATGGTGTATCTCGTCAAAAAGATTATCGTTATGTACGTGGTTTGAACCTTCATTACTGAACCTGGCAAACCTCAATGGCTTAAAACCAAAAGTATCTACATAGGCCTGAAAAGTATCACGCACCATATAAAACCAATCGTATTTAGGATAGGAATGGCCTGTGCCTGTAAAATAATAGGCCTGTATACCATGATAACTCCTTGATGCAGTTGTAAATGTAACCTCACCCGATTCGAGCCACAAAAAATGCCAGTGGTAATATACTTTATATGAAATCGCTTCGCCTGCACCAAAAACACCATTACTTATTTTTTCTGTTTGTGCCTTTGAACTTGCAACACCACATACACAAACAATTAATAAAACAAGTTTTCTTATCACCGCTTTTGATATGAGCATTTATAACATCAGGTAAACTTACTTACTGCCTTTTAATTGCCTCATCGGTAAATTTATCTGCATTCTCTTTTAATTTAATATAGTATTGAGCCTTTACTGTATCTCTTTTGCCATAGTAGTAATGGGTAAGCCAATCTAATAGCTTTACATTTTTACTGAAGTATTCTAAAGATTTATCGAAATTTTGTATTGCAGTTACCGTATCTCCGCGCTCAAGATAAACTTTACCAATATTTACATACACCGCGTCTGAAGCATGTCCGCTTTTCACAGCATCTCCATTAACCTTTAATATTTCATCATACTTACCTTCTGACTCATACAGCTTCGATAAATATATGTATGCCATATCGTATTTAGGATTTACCTGGATTGTCTTTAAATAATCCTTTTCTGCCATAGGATAATTTCTCAGTTCGCGATAAGCAGAACCTGAGTTAAACCATGCTTCAGTATACGTACTGTCAATTGCAATGGCCTTATTAAAATACCCAAGTGCGGCATTCATATCCTTGTAGTAAATATATTCTATCATGCCTAAATTATTCCATGAAGTAAAATACTCAGGGTATACATCTACCGATGCAAGAAATGCCTTTTCTGCAAGCTGGTAGTAATTACCTTTATCATCTGCAGTAAGCCTGGGGTTCTTCTTTATCTCATCTATATATGCCGCTGCTAACAATGATTGAAGCTTAGCTGAACGGGGAGCCAGTTTAGCATCATGCTCATATATTGACAAATGGTTCTTCCAATTTGGATTACGTACAATTACTCTAATTGAATATACAGTTACAATTGCAATGGTACATAATACCAGGTTTTTTGCTTTCTTCCAGCTTAACTCACCGGTTAGGGGAACCTTAAAAAACTTAAATAGCAATAAAGCGACTATTAATACAAACCCGATGGAAGGAATGAACATGAAACGTTCTGCAACAATACCAGGCCCAACCTTAACTACATTTATAAATGCAAGTAGGGTTCCTATAAATAGCAAAAAAGAGAATAGCCAGATGCTTCTATCGCGCCTGTTTATATATACATACCAAAGTATCAGTCCCATAATTACTATTCCGCATAATACATTAATATCTGACCATTTGGGAAAAGCATGGAACGCATCGAACCCATAATAAGATATCAGGTCTTTAGGGAATATTAGCTTACTTATGTAAAACCAGAGTGATGCAAAGCCAAGC
>Ga0206830_1006_pt2 | contig 92039 bp, 69 predicted proteins | sample Alteio_BWOrgCont_76_FD_152884 | JGI IMG/M metagenome (GOLD analysis project Ga0206830, IMG submission 152884) | Enriched cells from forest soil in Barre Woods Harvard Forest LTER site, Petersham, Massachusetts, United States -... | ecosystem: Environmental > Terrestrial > Soil > Temperate forest >... | reverse complement strand
TTTGTACAATGATAATAATATAATTCTAAATAACAAGAATCTGATTGTTATTTTTTTCTGAATATCATATAGATATGACCGATTCCTTTAATGAAGAATAATACTCAATTATCCTTCATTCGTGATTTAATGTTAATAAGGTATAGACAATGCACGGCGAAAAAATTCTTTATTGCAATTGATCATTGGTTACAATCGACTTATCAGGTAGGACACAAATCCGCTCGGGATTCGAACATGTAAAAAGAATATCCCAACTTGGGCGAAACCGGGGAAGTGGCTCTGGCAGGAATCGAACCTGCATCAAAAGTTTAGGAAACTTCTATTCTATCCATTGAACTACAGCGCCAATCACTTTACAATTGCCCCGTTATCGGTATCGGGCTTAACAGGAGATACAAATATCAATTCACCATCAGCATTTTCTGCCATTAATATCATACCCTGAGATTCTATACCCTTTAATTTACGGGGTGCCAAATTTACTAATAAACATACTTGTTTGCCGACAATTTGTTCAGGCGCATAAAATTTTGCAATGCCCGACACAACTGTTCTTGTATCTATACCTGTATTTACTGTTAGTTTCAAAAGCTTATCAGCTCCCGAAACCTTCTCGGCAGCAACAATAGTGCCCACTCTCATATCCATCTTCTCAAAGTCTTCATAAGTAATAGTGGCCTTTTGAGGTGTAATGCTAGGTGCTGTCACTGGTAATACGGTTTTACTTTGGTGTAATTTTTCAACTTGCTTTTGAATAGTCTCATCTTCCACTCTGTCAAATAACATAACTGCTTCAGATAACTGATGCCCTTCTGTAAGCATATTAGCCTTACCTGCAGAGTCCCAATTCAATTGAGATGTACCTAAAAGTTTATTCAACTTATCTGCAGTATGAGGTAAAAATGGCTGCATAAGCACCGAAAGGTTAGCACATATTTGCAATGATATATTCAATACAGTTTGCACACGCTTAGGGTTATGCGAAATTACCTTCCAGGGTTCATTATCTGCAAGATACTTATTCCCCATCCTTGCCAGATTCATCAATTCACCCAAGGCCTCACGAAAACGGAAAGCTTCTATTGCATCTGCAATCTTTTGTGGGAACCGGGCCAATTCTTCCATTATCAGCAAGTCGCTTTTCTCATATGTTTCAGCATGAGGTACTTTCCCTTCAAAATATTTCCAAGTAAGCACATTTGTTCTATGCACAAAATTGCCAAGTATAGCAACTAACTCATTATTGTTCCGTGCCTGAAAATCCTTCCACGTAAAATCATTGTCCTTCGACTCAGGTGCATTGGCACATAAGGTATAACGCAACACATCCTGCTTGCCCGGAAAATCTTCCAGGTACTCATGCAACCATACCGCCCAATTTCGTGAAGTCGATATTTTTTCTCCTTCCAGGTTAAGGAATTCATTGGCAGGAACATTATCCGGCAAAATAAATTCACCATCGCACATTAATACAGATGGGAATATGATGCAGTGGAAAACGATGTTATCCTTACCAATAAAATGTATCAATCGTGTATCCTTATCTTTCCAGTATTTCTCCCAATCCTTCGTTAATTCCTTAGTTGCCGATATATATCCAATTGGTGCATCGAACCATACATAAAGCACTTTATTCTCTGCCCCTTTTATAGGAACTTTTACACCCCAGTCTAAATCACGTGTCATGGCCCTTGGATGTAAACCCTGGCTCAACCACGACTTACACTGACCAAAAACATTAGGCTTCCAATCGCTATGAGAATTAATATATTCTTCAATTTTAGGCTGAAGTTCATCTAGTGGAAGGAACCAGTTCTTCGTTTCCTTCAAAACGGGCTTTTCTCCTGTTAATGCTGAAACAGGATTCTTAAGGTCCATTGGACTAAGTGAAGTACCGCATTTCTCACACTGGTCGCCGTATGCATTCGTGTTACCGCAATTGGGGCAGGTTCCGGTTATATACCTATCGGCTAAAAACTGGCCGGCTTTTTCATCATAATATTGCTCAGTGGTAGATTCTTTAAAAATACCCTTATCATATAGGTTTTTAAAAATATCTGATGCTGTTTTATGATGAATTTCGGACGAAGTACGTGAATATATACTAAAGGCTATACCAAACTCTTCAAAGGTTTTTTTCATCAGGTTATGGTACTTATCCACCACCTGTTGCGGAGTAATATTTTCCTTACGGGCCCTGATAGTTATAGGTACACCATGCTCATCAGAACCACATATAAAGACCACATCACGCCCCCTTGAACGCAAATACCGTACATATATATCTGCAGGCAAATAACAGCCCGCAATATGACCAATATGTAAAGGTCCGTTTGCATAAGGCAATGCTGCAGTAATAGTATATCGCTTAAATGCTTTCATCAGCCCGCGAAGATAAAACGAAATAACACATTAAGACCAAATGCAAGTTATTTAAGAAGAATTTTTACTTTTGTATGGATAATAAAAGTTTTTGTTGCTAAACTGACCCTGCTGTTGTAAATTAGTCCCCTGAAATGCAATTGACCTTACTGAAAGACAGATATTCTGACCTACTTAACCGCTATACCGGACCAGGTAAAAAGATCATTGTATCCTATCATGGCGAAATGGACCAGGACCGTGTTAGCATGTTATCCTACACTGCCGAACACCAATTAGATACTGAAGGTGCCAGAAGGGGAAGTATAAAAAAGATATTCAATATTCTTATTGAGCTATTGCAAAATGTTCTTTTGCACAGCGCATCACCCGATTCTGGTAAGCCTTTTTATTTTGTATTGGCTAAAAATATGGAAGACTATGTTGCCATTTGTGCTAACGTTGTTAGTAATGATGCGGCTAAAAAGATAAAAGGCACCCTTGAGCATATCAAAAAAATGAACGAAAAGCAATTAAAGGCACATTATATGGAGGTACTGAGTAATGACCAGTACTCAAGTAAAGGTGGTGCCGGTTTGGGCTTGATAACTGTTGCCCTTAAATGCGACAATAATTTTACTTTTAACTGTATTACCCTGGATGATAATGTTTCTCTTTTTGAACTAACCGCTATAATACCGGACAAATAATTGGTATGGAAAAACTTATTATAAAGGAGACACTCAATAATCCCCGGATCATTTTAGACCCTTCCAAAAAAAGGTATGAAATATCAGGCAAATCATTTCCTGAAAACACAAAGGCTTTTTATCAACCGGTAATGGATTGGCTAAAGCATTTACCAACAAACTCTCAGGAAAAGATTAGGATATCATTCATGTTCGATTATATCAGTTCGTCATCGGTTATTAGCATTAAGCAGTTACTTACTAAAATAAAAGAACAAAATGAACATGGTGCCGATATAGAAGTATTATGGCACTTTGACCCAACCGATCCGGACATAAAAGAAATTGGAGAGGCTTACGAAAAGGTAATTGGCATTAAAATGCAGTTTGTTGCAAAGCTGGTTTAAGCCTTTTCAAATAACAAAGTAAGATTTACAAAGTCCTTCCACGATAATTGTTCTGCACGTTTATCAAGTAATCCACTTTTTATTGGCTTATCTGCCAACATAGCTGAAAGTGCATTCGACAATTTTTTTCTGCGCTGATTGAAGGCCATTTTAATTACCTTTTTAAATTGGTCATCATTACACCCCAGGGAAAAATTGTCTTTTTTTATGAGCTTTATAACGCCTGAATTAACAGCCGGTGGGGGAATAAAAACCGTCGGTGGAACATCAAATAAATATATTGCATTAAAGTATGCCTGTATCAATACACTCAAAATTCCATAATCTCTATTGCCTTCGGGTGAACAAATTCTTTTCGCCACTTCTTTTTGAAACATCCCAACTAACTCAACAATCTGGCTACGATGGTCAATGGCTTTAAATAGTATTTGGGTAGAAATGTTATACGGGAAATTACCAATGATTGAGAATTTTTCATCCTTAAATACTGAAACAATATCCAGTGCAAGGAAATCGGCATGAATTATTCGTTCTTTTAAAGTGGGGAAATGAGATTCAATATATGGTATAGATTCATCATCAATTTCCACCACCCAAAGTTTTTCACCCCATTTTTTTTCAAGGTGCTTTGTCAGGGCTCCCATTCCTGGGCCAATTTCCATTAAAAGGCCTTCTTTAGCCGAAATTGAATCAGCTATTCTAGCTGCAATCTCTTCACTATTAAGGAAATGCTGCCCCAGCCGTTTCTTTGCATGTACCCTGTCAGTCATACTACAAAAGTAGGCAAAACAGTAAGCAAATGGATTAATTGGATTGCCTTTCCTATATTTGTCTAACAATAACCAAAATAAAAGCACATTCATGAAAAAAATTTACACATTAATTAGTCTTTCACTTATAGGTGCGTTTACCTATAAGGCTGAGGCTCAAATTACAGTAACCACTGCCGACATGCCTTCAATAGGCACGACTTTTGTAACAGGTCACGATACAGCCAAAAGTTCTCTCTCTAAACTATCACCTGGTTCAAAAGGTGCAAGTGTTACCTGGAACTATGGCTCACTGCCAACCAGCTACAGAGATACCACAGTGTTTGTTAACCCTACTGCGACAAGTTATGGCGCTTCATTTGCAGGCTCAAACTTAGCTGATAGTGTTTTTGGAACAGCCGGATACAACTACATTAATAGCTCTGGTGCAGCCTTTAATATTGTAGGTAGTGAACAAAGTATTCAGGGGGTAATGGTAGCCGTAGCATTTAATCCAAACATAACTGAACTCAATCTTCCTGCAAATTATGGAGATGTTGATGGTGGTGTAACAGTTGCCAAGGTTCCGGCATTTGCCTATAGCTATCTTATTTTTGATTCTGTAAAAGGTGTTATTCATACAACCTATGCTGATACTATTGACGCTTGGGGATCAATAACAACATCTGATTGGAATTCTACCTTCCAGGCATTGCGCCAAAAACATTATGAGCTTGATCATGATAGTTTATTTGTACATAACTCTTCAAGTAAAGCATGGCAATTGTTTCAGGCTCAAATGACTAAGACATATCAATACAGATGGTTTGCTAAAGGCCTTGGCGATATAGCTGCTATGATGACAATGGACTCATCTGATACTAAGGCGACAGCAATGCAATGGTATTATGGTCTTCCTAACGGTGTTAATGAAATAAGCCAAACGCATAGCACATTAGTTTATCCTAACCCTGCTACTAGCCAAATTAACTTCCGTTACTCGACACAAAATGCACAAAACATTTTTGTGTATGATATTACGGGCAGAGTAATTGGCCAAACAGAAATGATCAATGGTGTAGCTACATTGAATACATCATCTTATTCAAGCGGTATGTATTTCTACCATGTAACAGATAAGTCGGGCAATATGCTTGATAACGGTAAGTTCTCAGTTCTTTAGTATTTAGTTAATACAATAAAAAAGCCCCTCGAGTGCTCGAGGGGCTTTTTTTATTACCAGTATTGAAATATTAATTACTTCCTGTCTTTTCTTTTACAACTGCACTTAACCATTTCACCATAAAGAATATGATAGCCGCGGAAAAGAGCGCTAATACAAATAGTAACATAACGTAATTACTCTTATCGTCGAACTTATCCCAGTAACTTGCCATCATACCCGATATTTTTCCGGCAATAGCATTTACCAGAAACCATGCACCCATCATAAGTGCAGTTAAACGGGGAGGTGATAATTTAGACACCATGGATAAACCTATAGGGCTGATGAGTAATTCACCTACGGAGAAAATTCCATAGGTACTCATTATCCATATCATACTTGTCTTATCAAGATAAATATTGCAACTCTTCACGGCAAATACCATAGCAAGTGAAGAAAGGCCTGCAATTACCATTCCGATTCCTACTTTCAAAGGAGTACTTAATGGCATATTCTTTCTCTTCATAAACCCGAATAGACCAAGAATAAGCGGTGTAAGTATTACAATATAAAAAGGATTTGCCGATTGAAATAATTCGGTAGAACCTGCTCCAAGAGTTTCACCTTGCTTTGGCCACTGGTCTTTAGGAAGGTTTTGCAAGTAAGGATCCTGGCACAAAACTGTCAGTGCTTCGCCTGTTGTTGTATCAGAAATAGCATTACGTCTTTCTTCTTTTACACCTTTTTCATCAGCCACCGCATCAAAAATCCCCCTGCCTATATACGAACCATCTTTTTTAGAATGAAAGGTAACTGTATACACTGGATAAGCAGCCTTTGTTGCCGGATCAGTTTTCATTGTTGAATCAAGCTTTCGTTGCATATCGGCTGTAATACTTTCCTGAACAAAACGACCATCAACCTTTGCCTGGGTAGATGAATCAAGTGTAACCTCTTGCAGCAAATACAAAGGTTTTGCAATCTTTTCAACTGGTTTTGATACCGACCTGTTGGTATACTGATCGGCCCAAATAGTTAAAGCAGTACTATTTTGGTTATAAATAACCCAGAAAACGGTTGATGCCGCAAAAAACGCAAGCAAAGCACCTAATCCTCTTTTATCTTCAGGGGAAGCACGCAACAAAATACCTATATAGAATATAATGATTGGTACGCAGGCAAAGAAGAAAGCATCGTTAGATACTGTTGCAAAAAGCGGATGCCCGATAATCTTATGGAAATTCCAACCTAATGTTCCAACTAAAATAGCCGGGCCAAATACATACAGGAATATTTTGCTCAATGGCATATCTTCCTTTGTAGCAGGCTTAATAACATCGCCAACTTTTACATGCTTTGAACCGGAAATAAAAATAATAAGGCCAAGAATCATTCCCACACCTGCTGCAGAGAACGCCGCACCCCAGCCAATTTTGTGGCGTAAAACGTCTGCAACGAAATTGCAGACAAATGCTCCTATATTAATACCCATATAAAAGATGTTATAGGCAACATCCTTTTTAGCTTTTAGGTCGTCAGCATTATAAATATTGCCAAGTAAGGTACTTATGTTTGGTTTAAAGAAACCATTACCTACTATAATACATAGTAACGAAATGAACATGGCAGGAAGCCCAGGTAGTGCCAGGCCAAAATACCCGCAAGTCATTAAAATGCCACCGAAAATAATGGCTCGCCTGTAGCCCATGAAGCGATCCGCAATCAATCCACCAATAAAAGGGGTAAGGTAAACCAAGGCAATGTACGATCCAACAATATCGGCTGCTATTAGTGTGTCAAACCCTTTTCCTCCGTGTGCTTTAGAACCCACAAGGTAAAGGAAGAAAATACCCACCATGAGGTAATAACCAAACCGTTCGAACATTTCTGTAAGAAACAGAATATATAAAGACCTCGGGTGGCCCTTCCTGACAGCAGCAGTATTTGACATAAATTGTGATTTTAGTTGCTGTCAAATATAAAGTTTTCTAACTAATTGTATATTTACGGCGTTCAGATACTTTTTAAACCCCATGGCCGACGATAAAAAATTCAAACCTTTTATAGCAGCTAAGGATCTTATTCCTGAGTTTTCTCTGCGTGCTATAATTATGGGTGCTATCTTCGGAGTTATATTCGGTGCGGCTTCTGTATACCTTGGCCTTAAAGTTGGGCTTACCGTTAGTGCTTCTATTCCTATAGCTGTTTTGGCTATTTCTGTATTTAAAAAGCTGGGGAACGCCAGTATTCTTGAAAGCAATATGGTACAAACCATTGGTTCGGCTGGTGAATCGGTCGCAGCAGGTGTGGTTTTTACTGTTCCTGCCCTACTCTTTCTTACGGGTGGCAGTGATTATTTTCACTACTTCCAGATATTTGTACTGGCCCTTTCAGGTGGTATTTTGGGCGTATTGTTCATGGTGCCACTCAGGCGTTCACTTATAGTTAAAGAGCATGGCAACCTTCCTTATCCAGAAGGTACCGCCTGCGCAGATGTGTTGGTAGCAGGTGAAAAAGGTGGCAAACTGGCGCAAAAAGTCTATTATGGCTTAGGACTTGCATTCTTATACAAGTTGTTGATGTCCATATTTGGATTCTGGAAAGATATACCTCAATATATATTCGATAGAAAATCGGTTTTGCCAAATGCAACAGTTAATGGAGAAATAACACCAGAGCTATTAGGTGTTGGTTATATAATAGGCCCAAAAATTGCGGGTATAATGGTAGCGGGTGGTGTACTGTCATCAATAGTACTTATACCATTAATTACCATGTTGGGTGACGGACTTGCAAAAGCATTTCCGCCTGAAACAACACAGCTTATTTCACAAATGAGTGCCGATGATATCTGGGACCATTACATACGTTACATAGGTGCAGGTGCTGTAACCTTTGGTGGTTTAATGACATTAATAAAAACATTCCCTACCATTATAAGTGCTTTCCGCGATTCATTTAAAGACCTGAGAAAAAAAGATGACAGCGCTACCGTTGAAAAAACAAGGACAGAAAAAGATATGCCTCTTATATATGTATTAGTAGGTAGTTTGATCCTTATTGTTTTCATGTCGGTTATCCCGCAAATACCAGGCAACGTTATATCATCTATTATGATAGTGGTATTCGGCTTCTTCTTTGTTACTGTTTCTTCGCGCATTGTCGGTTTAATTGGCTCTTCTTCCAATCCTATTTCAGGTATGACCATTGCCACGCTCATGGCTACCTCACTCATATTTGTAGGTATTGGTTGGACAGGCGATCATTATCAGCCAATTGCCTTGGTAGTTGGTTCTATAGTTTGCATTGCCTCTGCAAACGCAGGTGCTACATCTCAAGATCTGAAAACAGGATATATATTAGGTGCTACACCAATAAAGCAGCAAATAGGATTAATAATAGGCGTGTTAGCATCTACGGTCGCAATTGGTTTCACACTTACTTTATTAAATGACAAAATAGGAATTGGCGCAATTACACCTTCACATCCGCACCCACTACCGGCTCCACAGGCAACATTGATGGCTACCGTAATTAAAGGCTTACTTAGTCACAACCTGCCCTGGGGATTAGTAATGGTTGGTATGGGTATTTCAGCCGTTATGGAACTTTGCGATGTAAGCTCATTAGCATTTGCAGTTGGTGCATACCTTCCTTTATCGAGCACTACGCCTATTTTTGCAGGCGGTGTTGTAAAATGGCTGGTAGATAGAAAAGTTAAAACCGGTGAGCCGGAATCTGATATCGGACCAGGTGCATTGTTCAGCTCAGGATTAATTGCCGGTGGTGCACTTACAGGAATACTTGTTTCTGTTTTAATTGGTACCAATATTACCGGGGCAGATGGTAAAATGAAAACACTTTCAGATATACTGACCATCCATGTTGGTGGCGTTCCGTTTACAGACTACCTGACTACACAAATTGGCGGATTCACTGACTTAATAGCCTTAGGGTTCTTTACATTAATGGCATTCATTTTATACAGAGTTGCTATAAGCAAACAGGAAAAACTATAGAGACGTGGAAAAGTATCTTATTAAGGACCTCAAACTACATCAGGTGTTTGATCTCGGTTCACTAACTTTATCAGAAGAAGACATAATGAGTTATGCGAAGCAATACGATCCTCTTCCATTTCATACCGATAAGAAAATAGCAGAAGCAAGTATTTTTAAAGGTCTTGTTTCAAGTGGCCCGCAGGTTTTTAATACCATGTATAGAATACGATGGGTGCCACTTTTTGGTGATACCGTTATTTGTGGCTTAGAATTGAATAACTGGAAATTCTTAAAGCCTATTTACGCAAACACACCTATAACCTGTAAGTTGACCATATCTCATTTAAATAAAAATGCAGAAAAGCATCATGCAGTGATCACCTGGCACTACGAATTTTTCGACCCGAAGAATGAAATGGTGCAACGCAGTGATGTAACTGTTATGCACAGATTGTAATAAATAACCCCAAAATAAAATTACTATGTCAACTCAAAAGATCAGCTTACAGGTAAGTGATGGTAGCACCATGCAAGCCTATGTATCAATGCCTGAAGGTAAAGGCCCTTTTCCGGCCGTAATGGTTTTCCAGGAAGCTTTTGGTGTAAACAGTCATATAAGGAATGTAGCTGACCGCGTTGCAAAAGAAGGGTATGTGGCTATTGCTCCTGAATTATTTCATCGTACTGCTGCCCCGGGCGCAGAAATGTCTTACGGCGATATGAATGCTATTATGCCTCATTTCCAAGGCATGACCTTAGAAGGTATGTCGGTTGATGTGAAAGCGACTTATGACTGGCTACAAAAACAAGCAAACGTAAAACATAATAAAGTAGGTTGTATTGGTTTCTGTCTTGGTGGCAGGGTTTCATTTATTGCCAATACAGTTGTTCCTCTTTCAGCAGCAATATCTTTTTACGGTGGCAGAACTTCTGACTATGTTGACCGTGCTCCACTTATGAGTGGCCCACACCTGTTCTTCTGGGGTGGCTTAGATAAGCATATTACACCTGACCAGGTAGATACAGTTATTAATGCAGTAAAAGCAGCTAACAAGCCTTATACCAATGTGGTTATATCGTATGCAGACCATGCTTTCCATTGCGATGAAAGGCCTGCTTATAATCCAAAAGCTGCAAGTGAGGCTTGGGCTATGTCAATGGCATTCTTAAAAAACAATCTGCTATAAATAAACCCTATAGGGTTGGCGGTGTCTAATACTTGAACATCTGCTAAATAAATAGTAACTTTGATTTATGAAATCAGGGCTTATAAAATACAGTTGGCTTATTTTACTTTTGTTGGCTATTTCAAGTATTGGGCTAGTTAGCTTCAAACCTGCCCTTAAAAAACCGGGCTTTGCGGTAAACTGGATGAGTTTTGATGATGCAGTAAAGTTGAGTAAGGCCCACCCAAAGAAAATTTTCATTGATGTTTATACCCAATGGTGTGGCTGGTGTAAGCGCATGGACGCAACGACATATACCGACAAGGATATTATTCAATACCTGAACGATAATTTTTATGCCGTTCGCCTTGATGCTGAAACACAGGATACTTTTCATTTCGACAACCATAAATTTTATAACCATACACCAGATCAAAGAGGTTCAACAAATGAGTTAGCCTTCTCGCTTTTAAACGGCCAGATGGGTTATCCTACTACGGTTTATCTCGATGAAAAATTCAACCGTGTTCTTATTGCACCTAATTATTATCCTGCATCTGATCTTAAGCAGATACTCACATTTATAGTTCAGGAGAAATATAAAACGGAAAGTTTCGATGACTACAAAAAGTCGTTGACACCGGGCAATTAATTCCTCTTTTTATTTATTAAAAAGTATGTGCACATTCCGCACACTGTCGTGCATATTTGCAGTGTACAGAAGTGACAATGGAGTGCAATTGTATTCATACACATACGTTCCAGAAGACACAATTAACTGATCGTTTATGGCATCGTATTGCATATGTGATGCATTTACTCCATTCAAATAGGGAGTAAAACCATTGGTGTTATATGAATAGGTATAAATAGTACCATTATCAAAACCAAGCAGGTAATCTTGTGCATCAATTTGAGCTACTGAAAGCAGGTTAGCGCTTGGTAAAGTAAGTGGAGAATAAAATATATTACCCGGAACATTATATAACTGTAAATAAGCTCCTCCCGCATTTTGGTTACCACATACCAATAGGTGATTTACATCTAATCCAAACATACCAATAACTGGTCCGGGGATTGCTGTTTGTTCATAGCTGGCACCCGAAGGTGCATAATACACAACCAGATTCCGCAATGATGAGCTGGTACACTTTTCTTCTGTAAATAAATAATTATTCCACACACAGGTTTTTATAGGGTAATACCCTGTGTTAGCCATACTTGAAACAATTCCCGCACCTGAATGGTTATAATACTTAATCAATCCATTGAACTGCGATATGTACACAGCATCGCTATAGCTATATGTATTCGTAAAGTACTGTGTAGGAGACACGATTCCGTTAATGCTCCATACTGATGATGCCAAAGGCATTGATAATGTATTCTCGTTACCAGAATCGGCTGCTGAAATATAAAGTTGCCGGTAATATGAACTCACATCCGACGAAGAGTAGTCTCCGCCTTGTGTATATACTGTTGTTTTATTAAAGACTGAATCTAACTTGGAAACGTGTAAACCACTATTGTTTCGGGTAATGACATATATACCTGTACGAATGGTTGGAGCCGCATCAATATATATCTGCCGGAAACCATACTGAGTATTGGTTCCATTACTTGCCTTTACCACAATAGTATACTCACCACTTGACATGTGAAAATCATTTATCGGGTAATTACACGTAAAGGACATGTTCTTTCCTGTAATCGGAATATTCATAGTTGCCAGCACAGGCACATTTTGGGCATTTGTAATATATACAACTACAGACTGTAAACCGGTGGCATCACTTATAGTGGCTTTAATTACAATAGTATCGAAAACTGCATAGGTAACAAGGCTTGACGGGCTAGAAATTTGTATGGAAGGGTAGCCGACGGGGCTATCTTTTTTACAGGAGAAACAAAATAAAATAATTACCGTTAGAGCAATTGTAATGTGCTTCATAGTAAGTTAAATTTAGTCATTTTTATGGAGGTGAAAAAAATATTTTCAATAGTGCAAAGCGATTGAGGGGTTGTTGATAAAATAGATGGGGGTACGGAAGGCTATTTTAATATTTTTGGCATCCCGATTTTTAACCGTTCGAGAATTTTTAATGAGGAATACGAAACCAAATAGAAATACATCAAAGTCCGCTCTCAATTTTGCAGAGTTGGAAATGGGTAAATTACCACCACAGGCAGTTGAATTGGAAGAAGCTGTACTGGGAGCACTTATGCTTGAAAAAGAAGCGCTTACCAATATCATTGATATTTTACGTGAAGACGTTTTTTATAAGGATGCACACAGAAAAATATTTGCAGCCATAAGGCGCTTATTTGAACGCTCTGAGCCGATCGATATTTTAACAGTTACCAACGAATTAAAAAAAACAGAAGATCTTGAGTCAGTTGGGGGTGCGTATTACATTTCGCAGCTTACCAGCAAAATTGCATCATCGGCAAACGTTGAGTACCATGCCCGTATCGTATTACAAAAATATATTCAGCGCGAGCTTATAAAGTTCTCATCAGAGACTATAGAAAACTCATACGACAACAGTATTGACGTTTTTGAATTGCTTGATATAGCTGAAAAAAGATTATTTGCCATTGGTGATGAGAACATTAAAAATGATCCTAAGAAAGCAGGTAGTCTTGTACACGAAGTAATTAAACAGGTTGAAGCTGCTAAGAAAAGAAAGACCGGTATTACCGGTGTTCCGAGCGGTTTCTCTGAACTCGATCGTATTACATCGGGCTGGCAAGGTTCCGACCTTATTATTCTTGCCGCACGTCCCAGTATGGGTAAAACTGCATTGGCATTAACGCTTGCGTGCAATTCAGCTATGTTATTCCAGGTTCCTGTAGCTATATTCTCATTAGAAATGTCAAACTTGCAGCTTGCTACCCGTATTATTTCGAGCGAGACTGAAATACCAATGGAGAAGCTTAGAAAAGGTAGTTTGAGCGATGAAGAATTTAACCAGCTTGTAGGCCATAAAGTTGCCAAGCTTTCCGAGGCACCTATATTTATTGACGATACCGCTGCCTTATCAGTATTCGATTTACGTGCAAAGGCAAGAAGGTTGAAAGAGAATCATGATATTCAGATGATACTTATCGATTACCTTCAGCTAATGACCAGCGGTACAGAAGGTAGAGGCGGCAACCGCGAGCAGGAAATCAGTACTATTTCACGTTCATTAAAGAGCCTGGCTAAAGAACTGAATGTGCCTATAATAGCATTATCTCAGCTTAGCCGTGCGGTAGAACAACGTGGTGGCGCTAAGCGTCCTCAACTTTCCGATCTTCGTGAATCGGGTGCTATTGAGCAAGATGCTGATATGGTATTATTTGTATATCGTCCTGATTATTATGGTGCTGAGAATACAGAAGACTCTCCACCGGATTCTGCAGAGATCATTATTGCTAAACATAGAAATGGTCCACTTGACAGCGTACATCTCAAATTCCAGAAGGAATTTGCCAAATTTGTGGAGTACGAGCCTTCTTTGAGCGATTATCATTCTTCCCCTCACGATGTTGAGACAAGAATAATGCAGTCGAGGAACTGGGATGATAAGAAGAACGATATTGAAGAAGGTCCGTTTTAAAATTCTCAATTCTTTTTAGTTTTATTAACATAATCGCATTGGTGCCTCAAAGTTTTTTGCCTAATTTAGAGACGGCAAAAATGGTTATGAAGAAAAGTATACTTTCCTTATTTCTTATTCTGCTTTCATTTATGGAAGCGCATGCAACTTTCATTTTCATCCCAATGGATGAAAGTCAAACTAATTGTCTGAAAGCCTATGGCATTGCCTATATGGCATTGCAGCATGGTATTGGTGTGGAATGGTTATTGAACTATCGTGGAGGTAGTTTCAGCTTTCCTGATGCACCATTATTTGAGAACGAATGTAAGGTGCGCAATGTAAAATTCGAACTTATTGCAGATGAACAGGAATCAAATATATTATCTCAAATTGCTGATCCGGCTGTAAATATGGATGCAGTGAAATTAGAGAAACCACCCAAGATTGCCGTATACTCACCAAAAGATAAAATGCCCTGGGATGATGCAGTAACACTGGCACTCACCTATGCTGAAATTCCGTATGACATTATTTACGACAAAGAAATACTTGACGGCGTATTACCTAAATACGATTGGCTGCATTTGCACCATGAAGATTTTACCGGACAATATGGAAAATTCTATGGCGCATACCAAAATGCACCATGGTACCAACTCGATGTAAAGAACAGTGAAACAGAAGCGCATGAGTTAGGCTACCAAAAAGTATCGCAAATGAAACTGGCTGTGGCAGAAAAAATACGTGACTTTGTTACAGGTGGTGGTTTCTTGTTCGCCATGTGTTCGGCCCCCGATTCGTATGATATTGCACTGGCAGCTGAGGGCATTGATATTTGTCCTGCACAATTCGATGGCGACCCTGCTGACCCTAACTGCAACAAAAAACTCAATTTCAATAATTGTTTTGCATTTACCAATTTTACGGTAAGCCTGAATGCACTTGAATATGTAAAATCAACTATTGATGACTCGCAGTACCGTGCACAGAAATACGGCCTGAATCAGGAGAACGATTTTTTTACGCTCTTCGATTTTTCAGCTAAATGGGATCCCGTACCTGCTATGCTTTGCCAGGACCATACCAAAGTAATAAAAGGATTTTGGGGACAAACTACAGGCTTTAATGAAAGCTTTATAAAACCGGGTGTAACTATAATGGGCGAAAATAAAAGCGCAAACGAAGCTCGCTACATTCATGGCGATTTTGGCAAAGGCACCTGGACATTTTACAGTGGCCACGACCCTGAATGCTACCAGCACCGTGTAGGTGATCCACCTACCGATCTAAGCTTACACCCTAATTCACCGGGCTACAGGCTTATATTAAACAATGTGCTTTTTCCTGCTGCGAAGAAGAAGAAGAGGGAAACGTAAAATAATTAGTTTGTCTGGAAAATGAAAACCACCCTTTTGACAGTTTTATCATTATTTTTATTTGTTGCGGCTTTTGGACAGCTTGCTAGAGTGGATAATATCCCCCCCCCTCCCTGCGATACTATATATAATCGATTTCATTTTTCCATTAAAGGGAGACTTACTGATGCACAAACAAATAAGTCCATTAACGGAGCTACTGTAACTCAAATGGGTTCTGATGGCTCAATTTATGTTATTAAGACAGATAGTAACGGGGTTTATCTTTTCGATTCTACCAAAGTTCATCCATGTACAGCTTATATTATTTCAGCCAATGCTCAAAAATATTTTGCTAGCCAATACAGGGCATATATTTCAACTGTTGGTTTAACGGAGTCAAGAATTTTTATTAAAGACTTTCAGCTACAAAAAGGTGGTGATATTGCTGACCGTTTCTTTCCTCAATGTAAATTTAATTTCGGTAGCACAAATGCCTTAGGCAGTTTGCCCGATTCGCTTAATTACATCGTGAAATTATTACATAATAATCCTACAATAACCATAGAAGCAGATGGTCATGGCAGCCCAGACGAAAAAAATGCTCAAGCGCTTTCATTTGCACGCGCCTCCGTTTGCAGGCAATACTTAATTTCTCAAGGCATAGACTCCGACCGCATTGTAGAAAAAGGATGGGGTGTTATACACCCTCTTCCTGGTTATGGTAAAGCAGATATTGAGAGAATGAAAACCAAGGAGGAAAAAATTGCTGCGTGTGAAGCAGACCGCAGAGTTGAGTTCAGAGTGTTGAGTTTTACTTATACGCCGAAAAACAAACAGTAATATTGGAGTTGTCAAACCCCAATATCCATAAGGCTTCCATTGTTATTTTATTGTTATTAAAAAATTTACTGGGTTTCTTAAAATCAGTACTCGACTCAATTGATTGGTTATCAGATATTTACATTAAAAGGCTTGATTTCGACCCATTGTATTTTATTGTAAATAACAATGGAACAATTGCAAAATGGGTTGTTGAAAAACAGAACGTATACTTATTGCAAATAGCTTTTATCTGATAGAACTTTGCAATACGTTCTTTGAAAGAAAAAAAGGCTTTGCCCCTAGTTCCAGAAATCCCAGCTAATGCCGAAACGTAACACCTGGTCATTCATCGGATAGTGTAGTGCGTACCCATAAAATACTTTGGTTTGCCAAAATGGTGAGGTAACGTTTTCCATTTTAAAGAACATTCGGAAGGTACGTACACGGAAGGTGACAAACGGATCAAAGTAGAAGTAATTTCCCGCCCTAGTATCGTTCTGCACATAATACTGGCTTATTACAGGTTGATACGCATATACGTAGTATGATGAGTTATAGAACACATCAATACCTACCCTTAATAACATGTGGTGCTTAAATAAATAATTTTCATAGAAAACAGAATTTTCTGCTACCAGTTTAGGAAGGTGTATAGGTTCGTTTGCCGTAACCGATTGAACTATTTCTTTAGTGTTCAAGTGCCATTTACCAAGTGTAAAGTTCTTTGCAATATAGCCCTTGTAAATATTGATAGGGTCCGCCGTTTGAGCAGGCACGGAATTAAGATCAGCAGTTGTAAAATAAACCATGTTCTGCATTTGGGTTACTTCACCACCAAGGCTCAAATGCCATTGTGCGTCTTCATATACAACAGAGCTTGTGACAGTAGTTATTTTACTAAAGTGGTTTTGCCATTCAAAATTATTGCCGCTATATAATTCATATATAAGCCCAGGTGTTTGGTATGAATATTGTTCACTTAATTTAAGTAGTCTCAATGAGTCAGGCTTCCAGCCCAAATGTGCCGATGCTTGCATATCGCCGTGTTGTGTGCCCGCAAAAATATCGGAGCCTTCAGCATCAAACAATATCTTTCCATTGATGAATGTATTATACACTCGTGCATGTACTATTAAATTACTAAACACAGAATCGTGCAGCATGCGTGTTACAAGACTATCTTGTGTTCGTAATTTATTCCGGCCAGGGACACCACTGTATTCCGTAAAATGAACCCATTGGTCTTCTACCCCGGCATCCCACTTCAATACCTTGCTCCAACCCTTGGCTGAACCAATAGAGAAATCATTTATGAACTGGTTATAACTTAATGAATCATAAGTAGTATCTGCATCATGGTAAAATTCAGGGTAAAATCCTGAAGAATCATTGGCAATAGTGTTATCGCTGTATATCCTTGAGTTTCCTGATATTCTTGCCGTATGTGAAACATACATGAACGGATTCTCTTTTGATGTATCCGCAGCATCGTAACCTAAAAAATAAAACTGCTGAAGCCTGAATGATGTTTGGCGTTCTGTACTGCGCGCAGAAGCAAGGCTAACTGGCGTTGCTAACCGTTGTGAAGCAAAGCTTGAATAAGTAAAATCTGTATCGTTTGCTACTCCCCCATTCTGGTCAATTTTCGATGAATTGTAAATCCCGTCGAACAAGGCCATGTATCTTTTAGAACGGTAGCTCAATGTAAGGCTCAACTGATTCAGGTTACTGGCCTGGTTCAGGTAAATACCATCAGACCGGACACGTTTAAAATTTATGGCAGCATTCAATTTCTTACCAAAATTCTGGCTTAGTACCAAGTCAAGGAACTGGTGTGTAGTAGGATCTGTTACGTAAAAGAAGTTAAGATACGGGGCACGGGTAGTAAAATATTTTAAAGTACTATCGTTCCGGAAATAGCCTGAAAGGTAATCGGGCCCGTAATAAAATCCCAAAGGTGAAGGTGTGCTGTTAAATATTACCGGTACATATGGTAAGCCTGGGTTACCTAAACTATAATGTGTGGTATAATATTCCAGTTCATCAATATTGGTATCTATTTTTATAGACTCCTTTTCCCATATGTTAAAAGGCGATAACATACCCAAGGTATATCCGAGTGTTACATCATGTTTAACAGTGGTATCTATAGGACCAATAGAACGAGCACTTATTCCTGAAACAAGACACAAAATGAAAACACTAAATACAACCCAAGACCTTTTTCTCATTAACTACATTAAATAGCCCAATAACAGGCTGAATTTCTTTTCTTTATTCTTACTCTTTCCACGTTTGCTTCAGGCAATTATACCCTTATTTTAGTATTAGTCTTAAAATATATCAAGTTAATGTTATAAAACTGTAATTCATCTCTTAATGCCATTGCGATATGCTTGAATTTTATTATATTTACGCTACAAAAATATAAATTATGGGAACGGCAACCGAAAAGGATATCTCCCTTCAGGAACATTTAAAGACATTCTTTGGTTTTTCAAAGTTTAAAGATCAGCAAGAGGCAATTATTAAGAATGTACTTAACGGGAAAGATACCTTCGTTATTATGCCGACCGGCGGAGGTAAATCACTTTGCTACCAATTACCTGCCCTTTTAAGCGACGGTGTTGCCATTATTGTTTCACCACTTATTGCCCTGATGAAGAATCAGGTAGACATTCTGCGCACATTTGGTGCCAAGGATGGTATAGCTCACTTTTTAAATTCATCGCTTTCAAAATCTCAGATAAATAAGGTAAAAGACGAAGTAATAAGAGGCGAAACAAAGCTTTTGTACGTAGCGCCTGAGTCACTCTCCAAAGAGCTTAATGTTGCATTCTTTAAAAAGGTTAAAATATCCTTCTTCGCTATTGACGAAGTACACTGTATATCAGAATGGGGACATGATTTCCGCCCTGAATACAGGAAATTAAGGCCGCTTATAGAACAAATAGGCCGCGTACCAATTATAGCCCTAACAGCAACTGCTACACCAAAGGTACAGGAAGACATTATGAAGAACCTTGATATTCAGGATGCTGCTGTCTTCAAGTCTTCATTTAACAGGCCAAACTTATATTATGAAGTACGTACCAAGCAAAACGCTGCTAAAGAAATTATTAAGTTCATTCGCCAGCACACAGGTAAATCGGGCATTATATATTGTTTAAGCCGCAAAAAGGTAGAGGAAATTGCTCAAACCTTACAGGTAAATGGCATTAAAGCATTGCCTTACCATGCCGGTATGGATAAACCTACTCGTGACCAGACACAGGACAAGTTTTTGATGGAAGATGTAGATGTTATGGTGGCAACTATAGCCTTTGGTATGGGTATTGATAAACCGGACGTACGTTATGTTATTCACTATGATATTCCAAAGAGCCTTGAAAGCTATTATCAGGAAACAGGCCGTTCGGGTCGTGATGGTGGCGAAGGAAAGTGCATTACCTTCTATAGCTATGAGGACGTAAGGAAACTTGAGAAATTCTTAAAAGATAAACCGGTTGCAGAACAGGAAATTGGCAGGCAATTGATACAGGAAACTATTGCATTTGCTGAAAGTTCTGTATGTCGCCGTAAAATGTTGTTACATTACTTTGGCGAAACATATAACGAAAAGAATTGCGGCCAATGTGATAATTGCCTGAATCCTAAAACACAATTTGAAGGAAAAGATGACTTGCAATTATTGCTTGAGGTAATACAGGAAACTAAAGAGAAGTTCAAATCAAAACATATTGTAGATGTATTGTTAGGCAATTTAAGCTCTGCAGTAAAATCGTACAAGCATGATAAGCTTGAAATATTCGGAGATGGTGTAGAGCATGGCAAGGATGAAAAATTCTGGAATGCAATTATCCGCCAGGCATTGGTAATGGATTTTGTAATAAAAGATATTGAAGCATATGGAGTATTAAGCCTTAGTAAGACCGGTAAGGACTTTATTAAGAAGCCACATTCTATTATGCTTGCCAAGGACCATGATTATAGCGGCGAGAGCGACGATGAAGAAGATATTATGATGGCTGCTGCTCAAAAAGGTGGTGGTGCTACTGATCAAACGTTGTATGCATTACTCAAAGATCTTTGCAAATCAACGGCAGCTAAATTGAAACTGCCTCCTTTCGTTGTGTTCCAGGAAACATCGTTAGAGGAAATGGCAACACACTACCCTGTGAACCTTGAAGAGTTAGCACACATTACAGGCGTTGGCGTAAATAAGGCCGATAAATTCGGAAAAGCTTTTGTTGAACTTATAGCCAAATATGTAGAAGAAAATGAAATAGAACGCCCGCAGGATATTGTAGTAAAATCGGTTGTAAATAAATCGGGCCTGAAGGTTTATATTATTCAAAGTATCGACAGAAAGGTTGATCTTGAAAATATGGCAAAGGGCAAGGGCCTTGCATTACCTGCTTTATTGCACGAAATTGAAACAATAGTATCATCAGGTACAAAAGTAGATATCAGGTATTATATTGATAAGGTAATTGATGATGACAGGCAAGATGAAGTATTCGACTATTTCCGCACCGCTGATTCTGACTCACTGGAAGCTGCTTTGGCAGAACTAGGCAACGAAGATTATACAGAAGAAGATATTCGCCTGATGCGTATCAGGTTCCTGTCTGAAATGGGGCACTAACCTAAATCGTATTTGGCCTTATTTTGAAGCCGTGTCATCTGGCTTCTTAAGAAATGCAGATGGAATAATGTATTTATTCAGCTTAAGAAAATTGGCCAGAATAAAGAATACTGTTCCACCTGGGACTACAGCAAGCACAACAAGATCAACTGTCTTTAAAGTATCTTTCATCTGGTTCCCTATCTGAACTTTCTCTTCTTGCGTAAGTTCTTTACCATGAAAAGTAGATTGCACCATTAAATGAAAGGCTTCTTTTGTTCCCTTGCCCTCTACCTCAACATTGGCAATAAACTCACTACCCTTATGCTTTAGTTTATCAAGCACTTCTTTGGGGTCGTGATGCGGTAAGTGCCCCTCTTTTTTAATATGCTCTATCAGTTCAGCTATACTGTTCATGCTGCGAAGATAGTTATCTACGTAAATATCTTCTTCCCCTTAAAAACATACGCATGCCTTTATTCCTTACTGAGATAGATAGATCTCTATCTTCAGATTCCTTCCGTTCCAGTTCAAATGCTTCCAGTACTTGTCTATAGGTGAGTAGACCAACAAGGTGATCCTTATCTCCGTCTTTTACAACAGGCAGCAGGTCTACGTTATTTCTTATCATACTATCTACTGCTTTCTTAAGGCTGTCTGTATCGTTAATTGTAATGGGAGGTTTTGTTATCAATTTGCTAACCTTCTCTTCCGGCTCGTATGTTGAACTGAATATTTCGTGCGCAGTCAATATTCCTACCAAAGTATCTTCATGTAATTCCTTTATTACTGCATACGACTTACTATAATTTGTAGCACCCGGCTCATGAATAAACTCGCGGGCACGTGCTATTGTATCGTCACTACTTAGTACAATTACCTGTTCTTTTAAAACATCCTTCACCTGATAGCTGTTAAGTACATCGGGTGTATACGTCTCAGGTGTATTAATGCCACGGCGCGATATCTTTTCCGTCATAATAGTACTACGCATCATTACAAAGGAAATAAAGTATGCTGCTGCACAGCCACCTAAAAGTGGTAACAATAAATGAGGTTGCTGAGTAGTTTCTAACGAAAAAATAACAGCTGTAAGGAATGCCCTTGAAGCGCCTGAGAACATAGCAGCCATGCCTATCAGCCCGGCAATAGATGCACTTAATTCAAGCACCGGAAATAATTGATTAGTGCCAATCGCCAGCAAGGCGCCCAAGGCACCACCAATGGTAAATAAAGGTGCAAGTGTACCGCCGGAAGTTCCACTACCTAATGAAATGGCCCACGATATAAACTTAAGCAGGCAGAATACAAGCAATATATTCACACTCAGGTTTCCACTTAAAATGCCGCTTATATTACTATACCCTACTCCCATTGTTGATGGTGCAAAGTATCCAACCACTCCGACAGCGACTGCTCCAATAGCCGGCCACCACATCCAATGAATAGGCAGTTTTTCAAAAGCATCTTCGACGGCATAAACAATTTTGGTAACGCCAACCGAGAAAACACCAACCACAGCACCCAATAAAACATACACAATTAACTGGGGAATATTTGGTGCTGGCACATAAGGCATACTAAACATAGGATGGTAGCCAAAGAAAAATATATGGCATGCAGCACCTGTAATACATGCTAATGCAACTGGTATAATGGAGCGCGGTGAGAATTCAAACAATAACAACTCAATTGCAAGCATAATACCTGCAACAGGGCTGCCAAATATTGCTGCCATACCGGCTGTAGCTCCTGCAGTTAATAATATCTTTCTTTCATACGCAGTTATCTTTAGTATCTGGCCTATTAGCGAACCGAAAGCGCCACCGGCAGCAATAATAGGTCCCTCGGCGCCGAAAGGGCCACCAGTGCCGATTGAAATTGCAGCAGAAAGTGGTTTTAGTAATGTTACTATAGGATGTATCTTACTATCGTTAGTAAGTACCTGTTCCATTGCTTCAGGAATACCGTGGCCACGAATAGCCTTAGAACCATAACGAGCCATAAAGCCAACTAATATTCCACCAATTACCGGCACGAATATTACCCATATACCCAGGTGATTCCCTACAGGAGAAACTTCTCCCGACTGTATTTTACCATAGAATGCAATACCGGTTACCAGGCTGATTAGCTCAACCATTATTTTAGCTACTACACCTACAAGCAATGCATTTAAAATTGCAAGGGTGCAGATGTATAATAATCGCGGGACATTAACTGCTTTGTGAGTTTTTATGCCCTCTGCTTCAAGCGTTGGGCCAATAGAAACTGATACAGGTATACCATTATTGGTAGATGCCTCTTCTATCTTCTTTTTCATGGGGGTAGAGAAGATTATTGCGTCTTTAACAACGCATATGTTATGAACCTATTTACTTATAACTCCGCTGTGCTAAATGTACCTTTTCAAATTTCAATTCTTCCTTATGTAATTCAGCTGGCTTATCCATTCCTTTATATTCCCAGGCTGCTACGTATGCAAAGTTTGCATCGTCGCGTTTTGCTTCGCCTTCTTCAGTTTGCGATTCTTCACGGAAGTGGCCACCACATGATTCCTTGCGGTTCAACGCATCGTCTATCATCAGTTCGCCAAGTTCCATAAAGTCCGCTACACGGCCTGCTTTTTCCAGGTCAGGGTTGAATTCTTTGTCAGTACCTAATACGCGTACATCTTTCCAGAATTCTTCTCTCAATGCCCTTACAGCTGCTTTCGCTTCAAGTAAGCCCTTTTCATTACGGGCCATACCGCAGTTGTTCCACATTATTTTTCCTAAGCGTTTGTGGAAATGCTCTACGGATGTTTTACCCTTAACTGACATCAGTTTTTCAATACGATCCTTAACTGCTTTTTCAGCCTCTGCAAATGCAGGGTGATCGGTAGGTATAGGTTTGGTTGCTATCTCATCAGCTAAGTATGCACCTATAGTATATGGCAATACAAAATAACCATCAGCAAGGCCCTGCATTAATGCAGATGCACCTAAACGGTTTGCACCGTGGTCAGAGAAATTACATTCGCCTAGCGCATATAAACCCGGTACGGTTGTCATCAGGTTATAATCTACCCAAATGCCACCCATTGTATAGTGAATTGCAGGATAGATACGCATAGGAACTTTATACGGATTTTCGCCTGTTATCTTTTCATACATTTCGAACAGGTTGCCATATTTTTCACTTACAACCGATTCTCCAAGTCTCTTAATAGAAGCGGCAAAATCTAAATACGCAGCTTGTTTTGAAGTACCTACTCCAAATCCGGCATCGCACCTTTCCTTAATAGCCCTTGATGCAACATCGCGCGGAACAAGGTTACCAAAAGCAGGGTAACGTCTTTCAAGGAAATAATCTCTTTCCTCTTCAGGAATATCTTGTGGCTTACGAGGGTCATCTTTCTTTTTAGGAACCCATACCCTTCCATCGTTACGTAACGATTCTGACATCAGGGTAAGCTTAGATTGGTGGTCACCTGAAATAGGAATACATGTAGGGTGAATTTGTGTAAAGCAAGGGTTTCCGAAGAAAGCGCCTTTCTTATATGCCTTCCAACCTGCGGTTACATTACAACCCATTGCATTGGTAGATAAATAGAACACGTTGCCGTATCCACCTGAAGCCAATACTACTGCATGGCCGAAATGCCTTTCAATTTCGCCGGTAATTAAGTTACGGGCAATAATACCACGTGCCTTACCATCAATGGTAACAACCTCAAGCATCTCATGGCGGTTGTACATCTTAACCTGTTTCTTAGCTATCTGGCGATTAAGTGCACTATATGCACCTAATAATAATTGCTGTCCTGTTTGTCCGCGTGCATAAAATGTACGCGATACCTGCACACCACCAAATGAACGTGTGTCAAGCAATCCTCCATATTCTCTTGCAAAAGGAACACCCTGGGCAACACATTGATCAATAATATTGGCACTTACCTCGGCAAGACGGTAAACATTCGCTTCTCTTGCACGGAAGTCACCACCCTTAATAGTATCATAAAACAAACGGAAAGTGCTGTCACCATCGTTTGCATAGTTCTTCGCAGCATTTATACCACCTTGTGCAGCAATACTATGCGCACGGCGTGGGCTATCCTGGAAACAGAAAACTTTCACTTTATATCCCAGCTCTGCCAGTGAAGCAGCTGCCGATGCACCTGCAAGGCCCGAACCCACCACAATAACTTCGAGGTGGCGCTTGTTAGCAGGGTTAACCAATTTTACAGTTGAACGGTAGGTTGTCCACTTATCTTCCAGCTCTCCGCCGGGAATCTTTGAATCTAATGATGCCATACAGTCAGTTTATAAAGTTCGTAAAGTCAAAAGTTTATATTACTATTGATTTTCCAGCGATACCGAAGTAAAAAAGGATGGGGAAAGAAGCAAAAGCTATCCACATGATCCATGCGAATGCACTACCTGCCATTTGCCATACCGGTGTGTACTTTTTATTGTTCAAGCCTAAGGTATGAAAAGCTGACCTGAATGCATGGTTCAAGTGAAAGAACAAAAAAGTAACACCTATTACATATATAGCTACATATACAGGATCTTGAAAACCAATTTTAACCATTTGAGAGATAGTGTGCCCATTGGTATTGTGTAGAATACGGTAAGGGAAGAAATAATGGTAAAGGTGAATTACAATAAAGAAAAGTACTACTGAACCTGTTAAGCCCATATTACGGGAGAACCATGAGCTGCCCTCGTGTGAGGTTGGCACGGCGTACTTTATCGGACGGGCTTTTCTGTTATCGTTGGTAATTATAAGCGCCTGCACAACGTGAATAATAATTGCGGCAAACAATACTATTTCTATAATACGTATAAGAATGTTCCGCACCGCATCGTGCGAATATTCATCAAAAGCCTTACCACCATCGTTAAAGTAAAGCAGTATGTTGCCATACAAATGTTCAATTAAGAACACGCACAGGAATAAACCCGTTGCGGCCATTACTACTTTTTTACCTACTGATGATGTGAGTTGTTGTTTGAAGGTCGTCATATAGAATACTTTTTTTAGAACTGCGCCCCAAATTTACACTTGTTTTAATACGGTACAACGTGAAAAATGAATCTTTATTCAACAGGTCAATAGAACGCAGATACCGCAGATTATTAAGATTATTTATGTAAATGAAGGGGTTTCAGGGGGTTTCCGTTTTTAGCCCTTTAAAAATCAATAACTATTTGATTATAAGAGCTTTATGTGTTTCAGTGGCTCAAAAAATAGAAACCCCCTATTTGATGTTTTTTATTTGCTCGGTTTTATGGGCTGTTAATAATTATGTTACATACTATAAACGTAATGTTTATATCCGATTGATATTTGCCTTACAATTACCATTCATATCATACATGGAAACAACCGAATTATCTAAAAATAAAATTGAAGCTCTTTTCAAACAACCTTTTATAACTGCCGAAGACTATAATAACCTTAGTCCTGATGAAAAAGTACTATTCAAAGAAGAACAGGCGCGGCTTTTCAAAGAACTGAAAGGGAAGGAATTATCTGCTTTGTTAGATAAAGTGCATGAAACCTTACCTGCAAACTTAAATGAGGAACTATGGGAACTAAACCATGACAAGATATGTTCGGTTATTAATAAGGCTTTGCTGACAAACAACCGTATGCCATCGAAAACAGAAATAGCAAAAGAAACAGGCCTGAGCGTAGTAACTATTCGCAAGCATTTGAAAGAACATGCAACGAACCTATTGAATATTGAAAGAAAAGAACAATACAAGTTTATGGAATCGGCACTGATGGCTGCACTTTACAATAAAAGTATTATGGGCGATGTAAATGCCATGAAATTCTTTTTTGAAGCCACAGGTTTACACAATACCAGCGGCAAAGGCAACAATATTATTGCCAACCAGCACAACTACATTCAAATAAACAACCTGAAACTAAGCCAGGAGGAATTGGAGAAGTTAAGCCCTGAGCAGTTAAAACAGATAGAGGCGATTGTGAGGGAAAATACTATAGGTCGAAATAACTTCGTTATAGATTAATAAGGGCTTTTATTGTTTTTCACAGTGATAATACATTATTAACCAAACAATTTGCACCTCACAATTGAAAGAAGGTATATTTATTACATTTGCAATGACCAATTTATTTGATATATAGTGGAGCAGAATAAAAAAAATGAATTGTACTTAGATACTGTCAAGTTATCTGGGTATAAAACGATAAGGAATTCAATAGTTCAATTCAAACCTGGATTTAATTTAATTATTGGAATAAATGGGGTTGGAAAAACGAATTTTTTAACATTCCTTTATCAAGTGTTGAGTTTTAACATAAAAAACTTGAAAGAGGTATCTACTAGCCTGCTTTTCAAAAACGGTAAAACTATTGAAATAAGCTCAAAAAGTAGTATTGATGAACATATTCTTGGTAGCCAAAAATCAGAAAGGGTCGCTCTGCCTGAAATAAAAAGTACCCTGAAAATCGATGGAGCAGAAATTGAATATTCAAATGAAAAAAAAACAATTCATGGAGATGGTGAAGTAATTAATTACTTAACTACAAATGATCTTTTCATTATGCCCACTCTCATTCAACATGGCATACCCTTAAATGGGATGACTTTTATCGATAAGCCTTATACATTTAGTGTTGATGGCAAAATGCCTGATATTCCAATATTCGATGATGATAATACCCCATACTTTATTAAATCTCTTATGGGTTCTCTGTTCTTTGAATTTATTGATTTGGATGAGGAGGCAGAGAAGAAAGATGTATATAGCACCGAAGAAAAGATAAGAAGTGCTGTCGATAGGGCTTTTAAATTTACAGATGCCATCCGTCCTGCATTAAATAAATATTCACCTATTGAGGATTTTAGATTTAATGAAAACATAAATATTGCAATTGATAAAGAAAAGTCCAAAACCACTGTTAGCAACATTTTTTTAGAATTTAAGATAGGAGAGTCTTGGCTCCCATTTGCAAATCTATCTGACGGTACTAAAAGAATGTTTTACATCATTTCGGAAGTAGCTATTCCAGCAATTCATTATTTCACCAAAGTCTCGATTGGAAATACGACTACCCCTACAAGACGAATTATCTTAATTGAAGAACCAGAATTGGGAGTCCATCCACATCAGTTGTACAAAATAATTTCTTTTTTAAAACATGAGTCTTCTAAAAATCAAATTATTATTTCAACTCACTCACCACAAGTTCTGGATATTTCAATTCCACAAGAAGATCTTGATAGGATAGCTATAGCTTATGAAGAGAAGGGAGAAGGTACACTGTTTAGAAAACTTGATGAGGATGAGAAAAAAAAGGCAAAAAAATACATGGAAGAAAATTATCTGAGTGATTACTGGATTCATTCTGATTTAGAATTTAAATATCAATGGTAGAAATGGCTTTAATTGGATTAGTAGGTGAAGCACCAAATGACACGGATGCTATTCGTACATTGTTAGGCAGAAAATACCCTGAAAAATTCCAATACAAAGCATTATTGAATAAAATAACGGGCAGTCAACTTGATAGTGGTCGCGCCAAGAGGAGTTTGCGAATTGAGTATGAGGATTCTAAGCCTGAATTAGTAGTCTTTATAAGGGACCTAGATGGCTTTCAAGAAGATACAGTTCAATTAAAGAATAGGAAAGACTATTTCAGGAAGTCAAATAACATTGTGGATGATTTAGGAGTTTTTTTGCTTTCCATTTATTCATTAGAAGCATTACTCCTTTACGATTTAGAATTATTCAACACGAATTATGGATCCAGCATTAACATGGACCAAGAGCCAATGACAGTAAACATGCCCAAAGAATATTTAATGGAGAATTCTAACTTGCAAAAATATAAAGATTGCGATAACCCTAATTTATTTAGTCAACTTGATTTAAAGAAATTAGATAATTGCAATTTTTTGTCAAAATTCTATACTAAGTTCGAGAAAAAGTTGACGGAACTTGGGTACTAGATTGTACGAACAAAAGATATAAGTATTATGCCATTGGCACAACCCAAGATAATGAAGGGAGGGTAATACCTCACAGTACATTTTTTTACAACTTCATTCTCTTAACACTTTTCACAACCATATCCATCTCGTAGCCCTTTTGCAAGGCATAACGCATTAATTTTTGCTTTTTCTTCTGTTTCGCTTCATAATCTTCCTCTTCTTTTGCCGAACGCATGATCAACTTCCATTTCTTCTCCAATAATTCATCCAGGGTCTCCTGGTAATCTGCTTCAGTTACCTCATTCAACCCTTTTTCTATTAATTCGCCCGAAATGCCTTTTTTCTTCATTTCCATCTCAATCTTCCTTTTTCCCCACTTCTTTATCCGGAATTTCCCTCCGGCAAAGGATTTTACAAACCTGATTTCATTAATAAAACCAGCCTTTATAAGCTTTTCCATTACCATTTCAGCATCTCCTTCCGACAGGCCATAACCTTGCATTTTCTTCAGCACTTCCTGCTTTGTTCGCTCGGTATAAGCACAATAATTTTGCAACCTTAGCGAGGCTGCCTCTACAGAGAGGTTTTTTTTCGTTCTTTTGTTCATCGGAAACTAAGGAATAACGGGGTAAAATTACCTCATTTTATGGCTGATAACAACGAAAATATTTCTACGACACCTAAAAAAAAGATGTCATTCCTCGATCATATTGAGGCACTGAGGTGGCATTTAATACGTTCGGTTATTGCCCTATTGGTTATTACCTCCATTCTGTTCTTTTACAGCGATTTTATATTCGACACTATACTCTTTGGCCCTACCAAACCTACCTTTATAACATACAGGGCGCTTTGCAAACTATCTGAATTACTTCATTTGGGCGATGCTTTATGTGTTAAAACAACGGCGCAGTTTAAAATAGTAAACACAGAAATATGGGGGCAATTAACCATGTATATGTGGGGTACATTTATAGCAGGGTTTATACTCACTATGCCTTATATTTTATGGGAAGTATGGAGGTTTATAAGCCCCGCTCTGAAGCCAAAAGAGATACGATCTACCCGTGGATTTGTATTTGCTGCCAGCTTCCTTTTCCTTTTAGGAGTTTGCTTCAGTTATTTCATCATTATACCCTGGACAGTGAACTTTCTCGGTTCATTCAAGCTTAGTGCCGGTACTAATGTTGAGAACCTGTTTAATATAAGTTCATATGTATCGACGGTAACCACACTAATATTATGGATAGGTGTGATATTTGAACTGCCCATGGTTACTTATATACTCGCCTCCTTAGGCATAATTTCTTCAGGTTTCCTTAAAAAATACCGTAAGCATTCTGTTGTCGTTGTACTTATTGTTGCAGCACTTATAGCTCCTCCCGATGTAGCTTCACAGGTATTTATCTCAATTCCATTATATTTACTGTTCGAAGTCAGCATTTTTGTAGCAAAATATGCCGAAAAAAGAAAGGCTACAACCAATTAAGCTTCATACTGAACTTAACCGCTGAGAACGCAGAAATAAACCACGCAGAGAACCGCAGAGCAAGATGACTGAGAATGAAATAACAGAAAAGATAATTGGATGTGCAATAAAAATTCATAGAACACTTGGGCCAGGCTTGCTTGAATCTGCTTATGAAGAATGTTTGTATTATGAATTAACCAAGACAGACTTGTTTATTGAAAGGCAAAAAGCAATCCCTTTAATTTATGAAGAAGTGAAAATGGAATGTGGTTACAGGGCTGATATTGTTGCAAACAAACAAGTAATATTAGAAATAAAATCTGTTGAAGGTTTGAATGATATTCATCTTGCACAAATTCTGACCTACCTTAAACTTGCGCATTGTAAAGTGGGATTATTGATTAATTTTAACGTTCTTAAACTCACCGACGGTATAAAGAGAGTAGTAAATAAGTATTAACTCCGCGGTTCTCTGCGTTAAATCTCAGCGAACTCCGCGGTTAAAAAAGAAATTACAGGATGACAGCATTTATTTCAACATTTAAAATTAATTAAGTATGCCAAGAATACTAGTAACCGGAGGAGCAGGATTTATAGGGAGTTCATTAGCTGAGACTTTAGCTAAGGACAAAGAGAACGATATTGTTATTGTTGATGATCTTACTACTGGTTCACACAGCAAAGTACCGCGTTCAAAACATAAAAATGTAGAATTCATTAAATGCGATGTAAATGACTGGAGAGATATTTCAGGCGTAATGTATGCACGTGCATTTGATTATATTTTCCATTATGCAGCCGTGGTAGGTGTAAAAAGAACCCTCGACCATCCGGTAAATGTATTACAAGATCTTTCCGGCATAAAAAACCTGTTGATGTTTGCTAAGAACACCGGTGTTAAGCGCGTTTACTTTTCTTCTTCTTCTGAAGTTTACGGTGAATCAATTCATTTCCCACAAAATGAAGAAACAACCCCGCTCAACTCAAGATTACCATATGCAATTGTAAAAAATGCATGTGAGGCTTACCTCAAATCATACCAGCATGAGTATGGCCTGGAATATACCATCTTCAGGTTCTTTAATACATACGGGCCCAAACAGAGTAAAGACTTTGTTGTTTCAAAATTCATTGCCCGGGCACTAAAGAATGAACCCATACAAGTATATGGTGATGGAAAGCAAATGCGTACCTTCTGCTACATTGATGATAATGTAGATGCAACCGTGGCTTCGTTCAAAAAGAACTTATTTATAAATGATGTGGTAAATATTGGCGGTGATATTGAGATAACCATACTCGATCTGGCCAAGACCATTATTAAACTTACCAAGTCGAAATCGAAGATAGTTCACCTGCCACCATTAAAGGAAGGTGATATGACCCGCAGAAAACCTGACCTGGAAAGAATGAATAAGCTACTTAACCGCAAGCCAATTAAGCTTGAGGATGGTTTACTGAAGATCATTAATAATACTACACACATACTTTAATTTTCAGGGTGAAACTTCCGGCTATATTTCAGCAACCCATTGAAAAAGAAATTGCGGCCTTCTGCAAATTATTAAGCGATTCACCTAAGGAATTATATGAGCCCATAAGCTATATGCTTTCAATGGGTGGTAAAAGAATACGCCCTAATTTATTATTGCTCACCAATAAAATGTTTGGCGGTAATGTGAAAGAAGCCATGCCTGCAGCACTTGCCATTGAAGTCTTTCATGGCTTTACGCTTATGCATGATGATATTACCGATAATGCCCCCCTGAGGCGAAACAAGCCAAGCGTACATGCAAAATGGAACACCAATATTGCATTATTAAGTGGTGATGCAATGCTTATAAAAGCATATGAGTGCCTGGCAAAAACTCCAAAGATTCACTTGCCTGCAGTATTTGCTTTGTTCAATGAAACAGCATTAAAGGTTTGTGAAGGGCAGCAGTTCGACATGAACTTCGAGACCCAAAAGAGAGTCTCTATAGACGACTATTTATATATGATCAGCCTGAAAACAGCTGCCTTATTTTCGGCATCTATGGAAATGGGAGCAATTTTAGCTGGCGCATCTAAGGCAGATGCAAGAAAAATGAAAGTATTCGGAGAAAGTATTGGAATGCTTTTTCAGTTGCAGGATGATATACTCGATGTTTTTGGCGAACAGGAAAAGGTTGGCAAGCAAACCGGTGGAGATATAATCAACAATAAGAAAACATTCCTGCTTCTTAAAGCCTTGGAGCTTGCCAAAGGCAATACACAAAAAGAATTAAATACATTGCTTACCGACAGATCTATTCCTGCAAAACAAAAAGTGGCAAGGATAACTTCTATCTACAACGAACTGAATGTATTGAAACATTCGCAGAAGCAAATGGATAAATACCTTTTAGTTGCAACTAAATCATTGGAAACAATTAAAGCGCCAGAAAAGAAATTGCTCCTGCAATTAACAGGTGAACTACTTCACCGACAATTATAAACTGATTTACGATTGAGCAGTTAACTGGTTTCTGAGGGCAGTTACAGCGTCGGTAATTGCCTTTAACTGGTCAGCGGTTAAAAGAGCAGGTCCATCTTCTTTTGAACTTGCATCAACCGTTACACCGGCAAAAGCATCCTGTATCTTCTGAATTTGTGCAGCAAGGGTTTGCATATTCGGGCTATTAGGATATGTTTTCATCATATCAGCCAGGTCTTGTAATGATATTTTCTGGCGGGCAATTTCGTTTGCCATATCCACGCTGTTGGTTTTAGCAGCTAGCTGGGTAGCAATATACATACCTTCAACCCATCCGCCAGATACTAAATAGGCAGAAACTTCCTGCCTGTCGTTCTTTTTAAGGTAGTTATCTGTTGTCCAGAAATCCTTCAGAATAATAGTAAGTAATGAATCCTGGTTAGCCATATTAGCTTCAATTCTCGAGATAATGTTTTCATTGAATGCATCAGGTATTCCTAATGAGGTTGCTAATTTATTAGCTGATTGCAAAAACAAACTCGCATCGGTTTTCTGATCAAACAAACCTGCGTATGCAAGGTCAGCTGCATAAATACCTAAGTTAATTCCCTGGCCTTGCTTCGAAGAAAATTTTGAAACAACTGTAGGGTCACTCGGTACTTCTATAATATAGTGGCTGCCTGATTTTTTCAATAACTGCATAATTTGAACCGTTGTAGGCAGATTATTAAAAATATCCTTTACCTTCTGAACTCTCATTGCAACAGATGAAGTATCCTTTCCATCACTTTTACCATCTTGGCCAAATAAAGCCTGTGCCTTTTTATTATCATTTGAGCAACCTATCCATGTAAAAGATATAAATGCTATCCCAAGGATAGTCAATGCTATTTTTGAAATATTTTGCTTCATAGTCCTGTATAGTTTGGAGGCAACAAATATATAATAATTTATATGGCATTTCGGGGCATTTGGAGTATATATTTATGGTATAAAACCATATATTGGTGTTTTAATACTATATATAAGGTGATTTATGGCAAAAACTGATTATTTAAAAGAGGTAGAAAAGGTAATCGATACTGCTCCGGCAAAATGGGTATCGAAGGATGTTGCCTTCCTTAAAAAGTATATTGGCACCCAGTATAATATGAAGGGCTTAAGTATACCCGGAGTGCGATTAATTTCTAAAACCGGTTTCTCATTTTCAAAGCTCAAGCCAGAAGAACAAATTGAAATATGGAACGAAGTGTGGCAAAAAAGCAGCCTTCATGAGGCGCTTACATTAGCTATACTGTTTTGGGAAAAGAACCTGGATGATCTTGACATTAATAAATCGTGGAACTGCCTGAAAGGATGGACGGGTAAAATTGATAACTGGGCGCATTCAGATGGATTGTCAGGTTTATACTCCGATCTTTTGGAAACGAAACCTTCCCTTATATTACCACAATTAAAAAAATGGAACAGATCAAAGAACCCATGGGAAAGAAGGCAATCGCTTGTAAGTTTGATTCACTACCATAGAAAAAGGGGTAAGGTACTTCCATATAATACACTTATCCCTTTTGTAGAAAATCTACTTGATGACAAAGACTATTTTGTACAAAAAGGTGTTGGCTGGGCACTCAGGGAAATAAGTAATGTTTACCATAAACAGACTTTCAGTTTCCTGAAGAAGCACCATGCCCAAATAACAGGTATTGCGTTTGCCGCCGCAGCTGAAAAGTTAAGTATTTCTGAAAAAGAAGAATTAAAAACGCTTAGGAAATTATCAAAGAAGAAATAAAATCGATATGATTATGCTGTTTTTTGTCCCAAGAATAATAATTAACCTATCACTAGGGTCGTTGTATTCCAATTATTTATTTGAAGGAATAGTATTTGTTGTTTTGAGCTTTGTTTGTCTGTTTTTCTTTATTAAATACTCCTCGATTATATTTCGAAGCATTATGTTTTTATCTTTTATAGTACTTGTTATTATGGGAGTATTGGAGATAAAGTTCGTAATCAATAGGACTCCTGATTACAACTTTATCATTAGTGGCAATGCTCGGTCTTATTTAGAGTTTTATAAACCAAACGATACGATATATTTTAAAGATATGAAATCCAAGATCGACACATTCTTAATATTTGGTTTGGATTCCGATAAAACTCCTCATCGAAAAATCTTTGCTTTTTTCCACTTCCTAGGACACACTGAAACTGAATATAAAGGGCACACTATTAAATTCAAACAATTACCAAATGACCACTGGCATGCATTAGAAATAGCAGATTCAAAAACCAATATGTATTATAGAAATTTTATTAATATTTGGAAGAACCCTCACGATAGCACATCAAAATTACAAATGGGAATTAAAGAATTTGTCAGTAAAGAGTATAGTAATTGTTTAGGGAAGGAACAATTGGACACATTAATAATTGATGGGGTTACAATCACTGATTATTCAATAATAGAAAGCATCGAAACGCCTAATAAGTGGCACTATCCTGAAAATATTTCAGTGGCTTATTGGTCCAAAAAATATGGATTGATTGCATATAAATACTGGAATGGTGATATTTGGAAAAGGATAAACCTTAAGTGAGCTACAGTATTATCGTTTTTTTGTACTGGTAAATTATATAGCCTTATATAAAGCCCTTAGCTTTTTGTATTTAAGGAAACTTGCCCGGGCCGATAACCGGCAAACTGTCCACCCTGCCCCTCCATCTAAAAAACCCAGTTTAAGTATATAGCTTTGTATAAACTTTACCACCGGGCTCATATATGTTCTTATAACAGAAGCATGTTTACCTTTTTGAAACAATTCTTTCGAGCCTATAGTGGTAAAATATTCTATCTGCTTATAGTGGTCCTCAATAGTATAGTAACTATAATGAAGAATATCTCCTTTTAGTCTGCCAATAGTGGCGCCACTATTCATTTCATATTTATCATGCGGATTGGTACCACCCCATTTCCCTTTCGTTTTATCAAACAACCGCAATTTCCTGTCAGGGTACCAGCCACAATGTCTTATCCACGAACCACAATAATTGGTAAGGCGGTTCATTTCATATCCATCATATTTCCAGTTCTCTTTTACTTCTGCTATGTTTTTTTTCAAGGTTTCATCCAATGCCTCATCAGCATCTAACGATAGCACATTATTATAGGTAGATAATGTAAGGGCGTAACTCTTCTGTTCAATATGCCCCTCAAAAGCATGCTGAACGAATCTTACTCCTTTACTTTTACATATCTGTTCGGTGGTATCGGTAGAGAACGAATCAACAACCACTATCTCGTCAGCAATACCTGTTATAGAATCAAGGCATCGGCCAATGTTCTTTTCCTCGTTATAGGTTATTATAATTACTGATAGTTTAGGCACTTATGTTGATTTACAATAACAAAAATACCAAAATGCCTTTGAACTGAGGTTTCATTATCTTTGCTATCATGTCTACAGAACTTCATAACCTGCAAAGTAACCTCGCACTAGGTGATATAAAATCACTTGCAAGGGCAATTACTAAGGTGGAAAATGAATTGCAGGGATATGAGGATGTTCTGTTAAACCTGAAACATACAAGGTATGTTCCCATTATAGGAATAACAGGTCCTCCCGGTGCAGGAAAAAGCACATTGGTAAATGCACTAGTCAGAACGCTCTTACAAAACCTGAAGAAAGATTCGAGGGGAATTGGAGTTGTTAGTGTCGACCCGAGCTCACCCATTAACCAGGGGGCCATTTTAGGTGATCGCCTGCGTATGAATGAACACTTTAATGACAAACAGGTTTTCATACGCTCACTGGCAACTCGCGGCGCTTTAGGTGGCTTATCAGCTAAAACTATTGAAGTAACCGAAGTAATGAGAAGCTTCGGCTTTGACTATATATTAGTAGAAACAGTTGGTGTTGGGCAATCGGAAGTTGAAATTGCTGGCCTGGCTGATATAACCTTGTTAGTCATTACTCCGGAATCGGGTGACGATATACAGGTAATGAAATCGGGGATAATGGAAATTGCTGACATTTTTGTTGTAAATAAATCAGATCGGGATGGGGCCGATGAGTTTGCAAAGAACCTGTTGCATACCATACCCATGAATACCGGAAAAGAAAACATGAAGGCCAGTGTTGTAAAAACAATCGCTACCCAAAATGAAGGTACCGCATTATTAAAAGAAGAGATAGAAAAGCATTTAAAGCATAAATCTCATGCCGATATAAGTGCACTTTGGGCTGAAAAAGCATTCCAGCTGATATTGAAAAAGAAAATGAGTAGTATAGATAAAGCTAAGATCAAGATTGAGATTGAGAAAGAGATAAAAAAAGATCCGCAGTTTAATATCTACCAATTTATTAAGGCCTATTAGGCACGTTACCCCCATGAAAGAGGAAGTCATCTTTAAAAATATAGCGCGCCACATTAAACTCGATGAAGAGGAAAAGAAATATTTCCAGACCATTCTTTTATATAAGCAATTAAAGAAAGGTGAGGTTCTTTTGAACTACGGAGAAATATGTACGCACCAATACTTTGTAATAAGTGGTTGTTTGCGCAACTATTCAATAGATGAATATGGTAAGGAACATATAATGATGTTTGCTGCTCCTGATTGGTGGACATCTGATATGTATAGTTATGTTACAGGGCTGCCTTCTGAATTTATTATTGATGCCTTGGTAGATACGGAAGTGTTTGAGATTCGAAAGACCGACATGGATAAAGTATATGAGCAGATACCAAAGTTTGAACGTTTCTTCCGGATACTTTTCCAAAATGCTATTGTAAATAATTCAAAGCGTATTAACTCATCTATGTCGGCACCTGCTGAGGATAGGTACCAGGCTTTCATAAAACAGTACCCTAATATATACCAGCAAATTCCGCTCAAGTATATTGCATCTTACCTGGGTATATCGCCTGAGTTTCTTAGTAAAATAAGAAATAAGATAGCTCATTCCTGATTTCTTAATCTAGTTCAACGTCGTTTCTGTATACCCGTAGTAGTTTTGCAGTGTCAAACTAATTAAGGGTTATATGAAAACAAGATCAGTTCAACAGGTAACAGTAGCCACCCAGGTACAAATGGGTAAGGATTTTATATATCAACCATTCCCAAGTCATCAATTAAGGCAAGTTGATCCTTTCATTTTGTTACATCATTGGGGGCCTTACCAGTTTCCAGCAAATAATGATGCGCTTGCTTTAGATTCACACCCTCACCGTGGATTTGAACCAGTGACTTTTATTTTCAGTGGCGAAGTATGGCACCGCGATACAATGGGTAACAATAGCATTATAAAAGATGGTGGTGTGCAATGGATGACTGCCGGAAAAGGCGTGTTGCATTCTGAAATGGGTACGGATGAGTTTCATAAGAAAGGTGGTACGCTTGAAATAATACAAGTATGGATGAACTTACCTAAAAGGTTAAAAATGACTGAACCAAACTACCAGGGGTTCCAGAAAGATTCAATACCTGTAGTAAATCAGTATGGCGGCAAAGTAAAAATTGCAGTTGTGTCAGGTAAAGTTGATGATACCACAGGACCAATAAAATCAATTACCGGTATTTCAGCCTATACTATATATATGGATGCAAATTCAAAAGCAAGCATTCCAACCAATGCAAATAAAAATGCCATGTTATATATGTTAGATGGCTCTGCAATTGTAAATGGTAAGAAAATAGAACAAGGGCGTTCAGCTATAACTTTCAATAATGATGGAACTGAAATAAATATTGAAGCAAGCGAAGGAAGTAAGTTCCTATACCTTGAAGGAGAAGAATTAAAAGAACCGGTTGCACAATATGGCCCCTTTGTAATGAATACTACCGAAGAACTTCACCAGGCATTCGAAGATTTCCAAAGCGGAAAGATGGGAGTATTAAATGATTAAATAAAAAGAGAAACTATGTTACAACGAATTTTTAAAACAAGAGAAGGATACGACCTGACAATTCTGAGGATTACACTGGGTGCAATAATATTTGCCCACGGCGCGCAAAAAATGCTCGGCTGGTTTGGTGGAGGCGGATGGACCGGAACAATGAATTTCTTTACTCATGATATGCATATGTCATACTTGACCTCTGTTCTGACCATCTTCATCGAATTCTTTGGTTCATTGATGTTGATCACCGGTACATTTACCCGGATTGCAGCACTTGGCATGTTCGGATTATTCACAGGCATCATTTTTACTGTAGCGCTTCCGAATGGTTTCTTCATGAACTGGGGTGGAAGTAACCCAGGCGAAGGATATGAATACGACCTTCTTGTATTAGGCATGTCGCTTGCAATTATGGTAGGCGGAGCAGGCAGCCTTTCTTTAGATCGCAAATTATCAAACAACAAATAATACATAACAATTAAAAACAAACAATTATGGCAACCTGGAAAATTGACAGCATCCACAGTCACATTAACTTTAAAGTAAAACACTTAGTAGTTAGTACTGCGAGCGGAGAGTTTAAAAAGTATGATGCAACCGTTGAAACTTCAAAAGATGATTTTAGCGATGCTAAGGTTACATTTGAAGCAGATGTAAATAGCATAAGCACGGGTCAGGCACAACGCGATGGCCACTTACAATCCGATGACTTTTTTAATGCAGCAGCTTACCCTAAACTGAAATTCGTTTCTAAAGAGATGAAACATGTAGGTGGAGAGAATTATAAACTGACAGGTGATCTGACCATCCGTGATAAAACATTACCTATTACACTAGATGTAACGTATGGAGGAACTGCAAGTTTCCCCGGCACACCAAATGCGCCTGCAAAACTTGTTGCAGGTTTCGAAGTGCATGGCAAGATCAACCGTAAGGACTATGGCTTGAAGTGGAGCATGACCACTGAAGCGGGCGGACTTGTTGTAAGTGATGAAGTACGAATTGAGATTGCGGCTGAATTCGTTAAGCAAGCGTAATACTTTATCTCAATTGAAGAAAGGCATTCTGAATTTTCAGAGTGCCTTCTTTTTTGCTTTCAATTCAATTTTTTAATGTGATGGCATAGCATCAAAACAGAAAAAAATATGCTGTGCAAGAAATATTTCAGTTTTTTTTCAATAATAAAATGAAATGATGGTTTTTATTCTACAATGATTTTGAACAACAAATTTCATCGTTTTTATTTTTCTAATAATCCTGCATCATGCATAAACACTATACATACACAACTATTCCATCTTTGCAATTACTTTTTTTCTGAAAACTTGTTTCATGCTTATGAACATTTGACTGTTAAAAACCTTGAGGCTCATTGTATTTTTTATTGCGAAAAAAATTCGTAATTCGTATTATAATTTTAAAAACTTCAACATCATGGCAACAAAAAAGAAAGCAAAGAAAGCTGCACCTAAGAAGAAAGCAGCAAAGAAAGCAGCAAAGAAAAAAACTGCTAAGAGGAAATAACTCGAAGGAACCCCGCAAACTGCGGGGTTTTTTTTGCTTCTTAATTTCGTTGTGTTGTTATGATATCCGGCTCCAATCTCCCTTCTCCCTATCAAGCTTCCTAAGCTCTTCCGCCAGAATACGATTCTTCTCTAATACCAACTCTCTATCTTCACTTAATATCTCGGTTGCAATAATTCTTGCCTGCTGAAGTATCTGTCCATCTCTGGCAAGCTCGGCAATTTTCAGATCGAGCACACCGCTTTGTTGTGTTCCGGTAATATCACCGGGGCCACGTAACTTCAAATCTTCTTCTGATATTTCAAAGCCATCAGTACTTCTAACCATTATATCAATACGCGCCCTTGCATCGGCACCAAGTTCATAAGGCGTCATTAAAATACAATAGCTCTTGTGAACACTTCTTCCGACTCTTCCTCTCAACTGGTGTAGTTGTGATAGACCAAATCGTTGTGAACTTTCTATAAGTATAATACTTGCGTTGGGTACATTAACTCCTACCTCAATAACTGTAGTTGCTACTAATATGTGTACATCACCATTTGCAAAGCCCTGCATTACTCTTTCTTTATCTGCAATTTTCATTTTACCATGCATCATAGCAACTACATGACCGGGAAATGCTTTCTGCATTTCTGCAAATCCACTCATAAGGTTTTCTATATCTACTTTCTCCGATTCATCAATAAGCGGGTAAATAACATATGCCTGTCTGCCTTTATCAATTTCCTTTTTTATGAATGCATATACCTCGCTCCTCTTTGCATCATACTTATGTACAGTTTCAATCGGTATCCTGCCGGGAGGCAGTTGATCAATAACTGAAACATCAAGGTCGCCGTATAATGTCATTGCCAGGGTGCGAGGTATAGGTGTAGCAGTCATAACCAATACATGCGGAGGGATTTCACTTTTTGCCCATAACCTTGCACGTTGTGCTACGCCAAAACGATGTTGTTCATCTATAACTACCAGGCCCAGGTTTTTAAACTTCACTCTGTCTTCGATCAAAGCATGGGTGCCGACTATTATCTGCATCTGCCCTTCTTCCAGTTCAGCATGTATACCTTTTCGTTTTGATTCTTTTGTTGAACCTGTAATTAATGAAATGGTAACCGGGAGATCTTTCAGGAATTCTTTCAAGGTTTCAAAATGCTGGGTAGCTAAAATTTCGGTAGGGGCCATTAAGCAACATTGGTATCCATTATCTAATGCAATCAGCATACATAATAGTGCAACCAATGTCTTACCACTTCCCACATCACCTTGCAGCAATCGGTTCATTTGTATTCCCCTACCCATATCCTGCCTAATTTCTTTTACAACTCTTTTCTGGGCATCGGTAAGTGGAAAGGGCAGGCAGGAATTATAAAACTCATTAAAGTATCTATCGACCTTTGAAAAAGTAAATCCTTTTATAGTTGTCTCCCTGCCTATCTTACTTCTCAATAAACTCATCTGTAAATAAAACAGTTCTTCAAACTTTAGCCTTTGCTGAGCTTTAAGAAGTATTTCATTATTTACAGGTAGATGAATGTTCCGCATGGCTTCCTTGCGGGGCATCAACCTGAGTTTATCGATAAGGTATTGAGGAAGGTCTTCATTAATATGATCTATAGCCATAGGTACAAGTACCCGTTGCAATTTTAATATACCTGCCGAATCAAGCCCGCCTCCTTTCAACAGTTCAGTAGTGCTGTAAACCGATTGTAAGCCTTTCATCATTCTCATGCTCTCCTCCGTCTTCTCTTCCATTGCAGGATGAGAGATACTGAACTTACCATTGAATATGGAAGGCTTACCGAAAACAATGTACTCTACCCCCGGGCGTAGTTTCTTGCTCATCCACTTTATACTCTGGAACCATACCAGTTCAATCCGCCCGGTATCATCTTCCAGGTCAACTACCATTCGTTGCCTTCGCTTAGCGCCTACAATTTCGACCTTTATTATTTTACCCAATAATTGAATATGGGGCATATCGGCATTCACCTCTTTTATTTTATAAAAGCGTGTGCGGTCAACGTAACGGAAAGGGAAGAAATAAAACAGGTCCCTGAATGTATGTATATTAAGTTCTTTCTTTAAAAATTCTGAACGCTGCGGACCAACCCCTTTGAGGAAATTAATAGATGTATCAAAAAATGATGGAGCCTTTTCCATGCACCAAAGTTACCATCCTTTTTCTACAATATCACGGGCGTGATATGTAATAATAAGGTTTGAGCCTGCTCTTGCAAAAGCATGCATGTTTTCCATTACCACACTCTTTTCATCAACCCATCCTTTTGCAGCGGCAGCCTTTACCATTGAATACTCACCCGATACATTATAACAGGCTACCGGTAAATGCGTATTTGATTTCAGGCGGGTAATAATATCCAGATAAGCAAGTGCAGGTTTCACCATAAGCACATCAGCACCTTCAGCTTCATCAAGCCATGCTTCTTTCATTGCTTCATCCGGGTTACGGTAATCCATCTGGTAAGATTTCCGGTCGCCATATTGCGGAGCAGAATCTGCCGCCTCACGGAATGGCCCATAATATGCAGAAGCAAACTTTATAGAATATGACATGATACTTGTACTCTCCAATCCCTTATCATCTAATATTTTACGAATAGCACCTACCCTTCCATCCATCATATCCGAGGGAGCAACCATATCTGCACCTGCCTCTGCATGCGTCAAAGCCATTTTTGCAATAGCTTCGACCGATGAATCGTTATGCACATGGCCATCCTTAATGATACCACAATGTCCGTGTGAGGTATATGCACACAGGCATACGTCGGTTATAATATATATATCGTCCTTAAAGTTCTTCTTAAGTAGTTTTATAGCATCGGCTACTACTGTATCTTTTTTATAAGCCGATTTACCGTCCTCACTCTTTGCCTCACCACTTCCGAATAAGAGAATCTTCTTTATTCCTTTCTTCAAACCTTTCTCTACATCCTTTACTAATGTATCAGGTGAAAAATGGTTAATACCCGGCATAGAAGAAATAGGAGAACTGATATTTTTTCCCTTTTCTATAAAGTAGGGGTAAATAAGCATATCCTTATGGAAACGAACTTCAGCAACCATATCGCGAACGATTGGGTTTTTACGAAGGCGGCGTGGACGGTGAATCATAATTACGAATTAAAAATTACGAATTAGGAATAGCATATACATTGACAGAAGCAAAGATAAGGTATACAATGGGTCAATTGACAATGGATAATTATCAATAGATGGTTTTTACACTAATATGACAAAAGGTGGTTTTTAAGTCCTCTCTATCGGGGAGGATTTAGGTGGGGCTTTTAGATACTAAATATTGCCTGCAACAATCCCACCTCATCAAAAGATGGAACAAGGTATATGGAATTGATACCTGCCTGCTTTAAAGTATTAGCAGTTGCATCGCCCATTGCAATTATTTTCTGGCTGGCTTTCAGTTTTTTCTTTTCCAAAAATGCTTCTACGTTCGATGGGCTGGTGAACAACATAATATCCGCATCGGCTACATCGGTAACCGGTTTCTGTATGGTTTCATACACAGGCAAGTCTTTCACCTGCGATCTGTTTACAAACTGCTGCTGAACGGTACGCATACTATCTTTTGCTTGCGGGAATAAAACGGTACCCGATTTAACCAGGCTTGCAAATTGCTTGCCTGTTAATTTGGTATCGGTAGAGTAGCCTATAAAATCGGCACGCTTGCCATAATGCCTTAGCGCAACCGAGGTTGATTTACCTATTACGCCAATTTTTGATTTACCCACTTCACCTTTCTGCTCGAAGAAGAATTTAACAGCATGCTTACTAGAGAAAAATATCCAGTCGGTTGGGTTTGGCCTGCCAAAAAAAATAGGATTGAACTCAATGAAAGCTTTACCGCTTACTTTATATCCATTTGCTTTTAATGCACGGCTGAAGAAATCATCTTCACGAACATCACGAGTAATAAATACTGTAGCGGGGTTTTCAGTTTTTATTTTTTCAGCAACTTTTTCCGCCCAAGTTTCAGGCTGACGGGTTTGAAAGCTGAAATACCGGGGAAATGCATTATCGGCATTTGAATAAGCAGCCCATGCTTTAAAGAAAGGCTTGTCCTCATCATCGCGATGTTTTTCGCAATATATGCCCAATGGCAAATTGCATCCTCCGCGGAAAAGGTTAAATATTTTACGTTCTATTGATACTATTTCTTCTACTTCAGGATGGTTGATCTTTTGGAGCGCATCAAATACAACCTTATCGCCTTCACGAATCTGTAATCCCAACACACCTTGTGCCGGTGCAGGTACAAATTCCTGTGGGGAAAGTTTTTCAGCATGAAACTCGGAAACATCTATGCCAAGTCTTTCCACACCGGCCGATGCTACCACAATAGCATCGTATTGCCTGTCTCTCAGTTTTTGTATGCGCGTAGGTACATTACCTCTCAATTCTTTGATCTGCATATCGGGCCTGAAAGCCAAAAGTTGTACCCTTCTGCGCGCTGATGAAGTACCGACCAGTGGATTCTTCTTCAGCGAGAGTTTCCTCTTAAGATCAACGCAGTCTTTATTAATAAGTATCAATTCAGTCGGATCCTCACGATACGATACCGCTGCAACCGTCAAACCTTTTACGGCAGTTGTCGGAAGGTCCTTATACGAATGAACTGCAAAATCTATTTCCTTATTTAAAAGTGCTTCTTCTATTTCTTTAGTAAAGAACCCCTGACCTTGCATGGCTGAGAACTGTTCATCAGGATTTTTATCGCCACGTGTTTTAATAATGTTAAGCTTGGTTTTAATACCAGCCTTTTCTAATTCCTTTTTTACAAAATTGGCTTGCCAAAGTGCAAGCTCACTACCACGTGAACCTAATATGAGAGTTTTTGCCATAATGGGCACAAAGTTATTGAATTTGTAAAGCCCGGCCCGAATGGGGACACCGAAATAATTGTCCAAATGATATATTTGCATATTCTTACTTCAGACATAATACAACCTACTTATATGGATACTAAAGCATTCAAAAAAGCAATTCTGGAAGGCATACCGAGCACTTTACCAGCAATGCCTGCATATGACAAGAATATTAACCACGCACCTAAGCGTAAGGACATATTAAGTAAGGAAGAAAAGAAACTGGCCGTTCAGAATGCTTTACGGTATTTCGATAAAAAACATCATGCTAAGCTTGCCAAGGAATTTGCCGAAGAATTAAAGAAGTATGGCCGCATATATATGCATCGTTTACGCCCAGCATATAAAATGCATGCCCGACATATAAATGAATATCCATTTAAGTCGAAAAAGGCCGGCGCAATAATGATGATGATACAGAATAACCTTGATGAAGCTGTAGCACAACACCCACATGAATTAATTACCTATGGCGGTAATGGTGCAGTGTTTCAGAATTGGGCACAGTACTTGATCACTATGAAATACCTGGCAGAAATGACCGATGAACAAACATTGGTTATGTACTCTGGCCACCCGATGGGCTTATTTCCATCATCAGCAAATGCACCGAGGGTTATTGTTACAAACGGAATGATGATACCTAATTATTCAAAGCCTGATGATTGGGAAAAGTTCAACGCGCTTGGTGTTACCCAATACGGGCAAATGACGGCCGGTTCGTATATGTACATAGGCTCACAAGGTATTGTTCACGGTACAACTATTACCTTATTAAATGCCGGCAGAAAAATTAAAGCTGAGGGATTGGGTGGTAAAATATTTGTGTCATCGGGTCTGGGAGGTATGAGCGGTGCGCAACCTAAGGCAGCCGTAATTGCAGGTGCTATTGGCATAATAGCAGAAATAAACCCGAAGGTTACCGAAAAACGACACAAACAAGGTTGGGTAAATGAAGTATTTACCGACCTGGATAAATTAATTGCACGAACTAAACAGGTAGTAAAGAATAAAGAAGCTATATCATTAGCATATCAAGGCAATATAGTTGACCTGTGGGAGAAACTGGCGGAAGTAAATTTCAAAATTGAATTAGGCTCTGACCAGACATCGTTGCATAATCCATTTGCCGGAGGGTATTACCCTGTCGGATTATCATTAGAAGAATCGAATAAATTAATGGTAAACGACCCGGATAAATTTAAAAAGAAGGTTTATGAATCGTTAAAAAGACATGTAAATGCTATACGTAAGCTTACCGATAAAGGCATGTACTTTTTCGATTACGGCAATGCGTTCTTATTAGAATCAGGCAGGGCCGGTGCAGCTATTTTCAAAAAAGATGGTACCTTTATTTACCCTTCGTATGTAGAAGACATTATGGGGCCAATGTGCTTCGACTATGGCTTCGGACCATTCCGTTGGGTATGCTCATCATGCAATCCTAAAGATCTTGCCATAACAGATGCTATTGCTGCGAAAGTACTGGAAGGACTTTACAAAAAAGCACCAGCAGAAATAAAACAACAGCTTACCGATAACATTCACTGGATAAAAGAAGCGCAGAAGAACAAACTTGTAGTTGGTTCACAGGCACGTATTTTATATGCCGATGGAGAAGGCCGTATTGAAATTGCAAAAGCATTCAATAAGGCTATTAAAGAAAAAAAGATTTCGGCACCGATCGTATTAGGCCGCGATCATCATGATGTGTCGGGTACTGATTCACCATATAGAGAAACTGCGAACATATACGATGGCTCTCGTTATACTGCCGATATGGCCATACAAAATGTTATTGGTGATTCCTTCCGTGGTGCCACATGGGTATCCATCCATAATGGCGGTGGTGTTGGTTGGGGAGAGGTTGTAAATGGTGGCTTTGGTATGGTGCTCGATGGTAGTGCTGACGCTGACCGTAACCTTCAATCGATGCTGTTTTGGGATGTGAATAATGGCATTGCACGCCGCGCATGGGCACGTAATGACGGTGCTATTTTTGCCATTAAACGTGAAGTTAAACGCAGCAAGAATTTACACATTACTTTGCCTAACCTTGTTGATGATTCTTTATTAAAGGGGTTGTTTTAAAATTATTTGAAAGCAGTAACTTGTATTTACGAGGTACATTTCGTTAATTCGTATGTGCTTAGCTATCTCCCTTTTAATTGTTAATCCTCTACTGCTCATGAAAAAACACCTACTCATATTTATTTCTATGTTATGCTTATCATTCAATTCGTCTGCACAAGGCACCTGGAATACATTAACCAATCAATCTCCTGACTATAGTGCCGGGCTTATGATATTACTTACCAATGGTACAATTATGTGTCTTACCAGCGACTCTTCAGGAATGGTTTCACAGGATGGTAACACATGGGACTTGCTTACACCGGATAGTATTGGTAGTTACCTGAATGGTACCTGGACACAGTTACCACCCATGCATGACACACGTTTATATTGTTCGTCATGGATTATGCCTGATGGTAACGTATATGTCGGGGGTGGTGAATATGGAACCGGGTTTAATACTGCGGAAGTGTATAATACCACAAATCAAACATGGAAACATGTTACAGGCATGCCTGCCAATTGCGAAATATACGATGGAAGTTGCGAGAACCTAAATGACGGAACCATTTTACAAGGCCTTGTATACAATAGTAGTTTCCAATTAACCGGTAACCTTCTATACAATGAAACCAAAAACTCTTTTACTACAGCTGCTTCATGTTTCCAGGCTCACGACGAAGTTTCGTGGATAAAATTACCTGATGGCAGTATTATGAGTGCTGATGCCGAAGCTACAACTTCTGAAAGATATATTCCTAAACTAAAAAAATGGATAAGAGATTCAAACCTGAAAAATTACATAATGGATCATACGGTTGGTGAAACAGGCCCATCACTTCTTTTGCCAAATGGCAATGCGTTCTTTTTCAGCGATAGTACCTATTCGGCAATCTATACCCCATCAGGTGATACCAGTAAAGGAAGTTGGGCTCAGGGGCCTAGCATGCCAGTTGACTCAGGTGTTCAGCTTGGCTGCCCCGATGCACCTGCTGCCATAATGCCAAATGGAAATATATTATGTGCCATGGGGCCTGCTGCTTCATATAAAACCCCAACCTATTTATTTGAATACAATTATCTCACTAACAAATTCACACAGGTCAGCTCGCCTGTTGGTGGAGATACAATACCCGGCGATCCTGTATTTGCCAATAATATGCTGGTACTACCTGATGGAACAATACTCTTTTCTATACAAGGGAACACCACCTTCTATCAATATGTTCCTTCCGGTTCACCAATTGCATCAGGCAAGCCTGTTATTGACAATATAATTTCTGCCTGCCCAAGTTTTAAAATTACTGGCAAGCTTTTCAATGGTATTTCTGAAGGTGCATCATATGGTGACGATTGGCAAATGGCAACCAACTATCCTATTGTAAGGCTTACAAAAGGCACGAATGTTTATTATGCAACTACAAGCAACTGGAACAGGATAGGTGCCGTAATGACAGATAGCCTGGAAGATACTGCAACATTTGTTATTCCACCTATGCCAACCGGTACGTATTCAGTACAGGTTATTGCTAATGGAATTGCTTCCAGCCCGTATAATCTTACATTAACATGCACAACAGTTGGTATGCAGAATGTAGAACTTGCTGCTAATACTATATCAGTTTATCCGAATCCGGGTAAAGGCATATTTACCTTTGAGTCGTCAGTTATCAGCCAACAGTCATCAGTTGAAGTATATAATATGCTCGGAGAAAAAGTCTATACGACATTCAACATCAAGAATTCACCATTCAAAGTCGATTTAAGCGATCAGCCTTCCGGGGTTTACTATTATAGAATATTTAACGATGCGCATACTTTAATTGGTAATGGAAAATTGGTTATTGAAAAGTAAGCTGAGCTAAAGTAATGTCATAGGCACGTCATTCGGCAGCCCCTACAAAGAGAATTATTATATTTGAGGGCAGATAAGAAAGCTTATGGAAATATCGAAAATATACGACCCTACTGCAGCCGAAGAACGCTGGTACAAATACTGGATAGATAAAGGATTTTTTCATTCGGAGCCGGATGAACGTGAAGCATATACTATGGTTATGCCTCCGCCCAACGTAACAGGTGTATTACACATGGGCCATGTGTTGAACAATACCATACAAGACGTATTAGTTCGCCGTGCCCGCATGCAGGGCAAAAACACATGTTGGGTACCAGGTACCGACCATGCATCTATAGCTACTGAAGCTAAGGTGGTTGCATTACTTAGAGAGCAAGGCATTTCAAAACATGACCTTACTCGCGAAGAGTTTTTGAAACACGCCTGGGACTGGAAAGAAAAGTATGGTGGAATTATAATTGAGCAGCTAAAAACATTAGGTTGTTCGTGTGACTGGGAACGTGTGCGTTTTACCATGGATGACGATTTGAGTGCAGCAGTTATTGAAGTGTTTGTTGATCTGTATAAAAAGGGGTATATATATAGAGGTGTACGTATGGTAAACTGGGATCCGAAAGGATTAACAGCGGTATCAGACGAAGAGGTAATTCACAAAGAAGTTGATTCAAAACTGTTTTATGTACGCTACAAGATAGAAGGCACAGCAGATGAATGGATAACTATTGCTACTACCCGGCCTGAAACTATTTTAGGTGACACAGCCATTTGCGTTCACCCAGATGACAAACGATATGCGAGTTTGAAAGGGAAGAAAGCTATTGTACCTATAGTAAACCGTGCCATACCTATTATATATGACGAGTATGTAACTATGGAATTCGGAACGGGTGCATTGAAAGTTACTCCCGCACATGATGTAAATGACTACAACCTTGGGGTTAAGCATAACCTTGAAGTGATTGATATTTTTGAACCCAACGGAACATTAAGCAAGGCAGCTCAATTTTATGTTGGGCAAGATCGTTTTAAAGTACGTGAACAAATAGGCATTGATCTTGAAAAGAATGGTAACCTTGTTAAGACTGAGAACATAAAGAACAAACTAGGTTATTCAGAACGTACCAATGCAGTTATAGAACCTAAGCTTTCGTTACAATGGTTTTTGAAAATGGACAAGGTTTCCAAACCGGCATTAGATAATGTGCTTAACGGAACCATAAAACTGATACCCGATAAATATATAAATACATATCGCCATTGGATGGAGAATGTACATGACTGGTGTATATCACGTCAATTATGGTGGGGACAACAGATACCGGCTTATTATTGTAAGGGACAGAAAAAACCGGAATGCCAGCAACCTGTTGTTTCAATAACCAAACCAGAAAAATGCCCTCATTGCAGTTCTGAACTCAGACAAGATGAAGACGTACTCGATACATGGTTCTCCTCATGGTTATGGCCAATAAGTGTATTCGATGGATTTAAAGAACCTGACAATAAAGACATTAGTTATTATTACCCTACGAATGACCTTGTTACAGCACCTGAAATATTATTTTTCTGGGTAGCGCGAATGATAATTGCCGGGTATGAGTATTTGGGTAAAGAACCTTTCAGTCATGTTTATTTAACAGGAACAGTGCGCGATAAGATTGGAAGGAAAATGAGCAAGTCATTAGGTAATTCGCCTGATCCACTTGACCTAATTGCTAAGTATGGTGCCGATGGAACCAGGGTGGGGATTCTGTTATGCTCACCGGCTGGTAATGACCTGACCTTTGATGAATTATTATGCGAACAAGGCCGAAATTTTGCGAATAAGCTCTGGAACTCATTCAGACTTATACAAGGTTGGGAACCGGTTGACATAGAACCTGGTGATGCAACCGTTTATACAAATTGGTTTGAGAACAAGTTAAGCGAACAAATAGAACTTATAGAAAAAGACTTTGCTTCATATCGTTTATCAGAGGCATTGATGTCGGCATATAAACTTACTTATGATGATTTCTGTGGGTTTTACCTTGAACTGATAAAGACTACATGTGGAAAGAACCCTCCAAGGAAGATATATGATGCAACCATAGGCTACCTTGAATCGTTACTTAAAATATTGCATCCTTTCATGCCATTCATTACGGAAGAAATATGGCACCAGACAAAAGAGCGTAACGATACGGACTGCATAATTGTTGCGCCATATCCTAAAGCAGGAAAGTTCGATGCCAAATTACTTGCCAATTTCGAATTACAGAAAGAGTATTTGAAACTGATACGAGGCATGAGGCAACAAAACAATATATCACCAAAGATAGAACTGACACAAGTAGAACCCGCTTCCTCTGATACCTTAACAGCAGGAATCATGAAACTTTCAGGCACAGTTTATGGTAAAGGTTCTGAAGGTTCATTAAGTTTTGTACTTAAAGACAAGAAGTATCTATTCAGCCTGCCTGAAGGAATGGAAATAGATACAGGGCAAGAAAAAGATAAATTGGTAAAGGAATTGGAATATCAAAAAGGGTTTTTGAAATCGGTTGATATAAAACTGAGCAATCAAAAATTTGTTACGAATGCGAAGCCGGAGATAATTCAGAATGAAAAGAATAAGAAAGCAGATGCAGAAGCTAAAATAGCCGCCATTGAAAAGCAGTTGCAAAGCATGAATTAATTTGGCTTGGGTACTGATGGCGTATCATCAGGTACATGATCTTTTTTAGGGTCGCCTTTCTTAAACTTACTTTTTATTTTATCCCATAACTCACGGAAGTTGTTAAAGCTCTCTTTATAGGATATGCCGGCGCCCTGTGTATATGGCGCATTTTGTAAGTTAAGAGCAGTATTATCGTTAGCTTTATTAAATGCTTTCGCCCTCAGTTTCCCGTCCTTACTTATAAGGTATTCAACTGTTGCTTCACCAACAATGCTGTTCGAGTTTTCGGTTTGTTGGCCGGTAGATGTGGTACCGATCTGGGCCATATCTGTATTAATAAGTACACGCCCCCCCAATAATTCTGTAGACAACAGCACCTGTGCTTCCTGTGGGCTATATGTCGTTGCGGGATTAATGTTTACACCAATGTTCACTTTATTGCTTATACTATTCAGCAGGTTACTTAGCTGGCTTGAAAGAATTGCATAGCCGGCCGTACCCGGTATAATTGTAGGGGCTGGTCCCGCCAAATTGCTAACACCCTCCTGTATCGGTAAAAAACTTTTAATTATAAGTAGTGCAAACACCTGCCTGTTCATTTCATCAGGATTAGAAAGATAGCTGGCTACCGTTTGCCTTGTCTGCTGATCAACTGTCGGCAATTCAATATCGAATTTGATATCAGGCGAGGTCAGTTTACCCGTCAGGTCAAGATCACAATATACAGGTACACTTTTAGAATATGCCCTTTGTGTAGTATCAATGGCAAGGAATAAAGGCTGTAATGGAGTACGTACTGTAAGGGAAGTATTAATATTGATCTCTGCATTATACGGATCACCATTCCATTGAATAGTTCCACCAGGTTGCAAATTAAAATCTTCGTTTATCACATTCTGCAATACAAACCGATAGCTACCATCTGTAAGTGTGTAATTACCCCTCAACGAAATATCGCCAAAATTATTCATACCGAATTGTATGGTGCCATTACCCCTGCCGGTTAATACATCGCCTACTTTAGAAGCAAATATCACTTTCGCAGTCGCATCAGGTGTGGCGTGAATATTAAAATCCATTTGTAAGCCACTTAAATTAACCCTGTATCCTTTCTTCTTTTTTTCTTTTACGTCATTTTTATTTACAAAGTGAATAAAATCGCTTTCCTCAACCTCCGATGCATTTGATAATGGTATATTAAATACTGTACCCTTTTGAGTTGTTATGTTAGCATCTATATGAATGCTATTTAAAAAACCATAAATACTGGCATTACCCGAAACATACCCTTGGCCAAAGTAACTACTGTTATTATCGTCTTTCGTATTCAGGCAATAAAAATTGTTTGTTGTAAGGCCAAAATCCATTCTGAAATTCTTGAAATGACTATGGTACAAATTACCGCTTACAATGGCTGTATCTCCCTTATCATCATATAAGCGCGATGGAATAATGCGGAATGTATCAGGAGCGATAGCAATATTCAGTTCCGGTGTGTGGTAATATGTATTCAGGTAATCTACCTTCACTTTTTTAATACTCGCCGTTACACTGCCATGGAATATGGGTTTGTTGAGGCTACCTGAAACATGAAAGTTACCATTAAGTATTCCGTCCATTTCCGAACAATATCCTTTTGTATATTGATTAAATGTTTTAATTTGAAACCCGTGCAGGAGACCATCAACACTTACATTATCTGAATCTTTATTTGGATAGTAATTTCCTATAAAGGACAATGACTTTTCATTATAGTAATCGATCTGGCCATTAGTAGCAATTGATTGCGTTGAATTATCCCAGTAGCTATTAATAGTGGCATTACCAATGTAATCCTTATTAAAGTAAACATCACTAAAATTCAATGCGCTGACAAAAAGTAAATGATTATTTGCATTTGAAATAGAAGCCGTTCCATCGACAGTACCTTTAAAGGTTGGTGATGTTACTAAAAGGTCCTCCAGGTTAAACTTATGGAAGTCTATTACAATAGCATCGCTTTTTTTATTCGATAGCTTTCCTATTATCGATATATATTGTTTGTCATGATAGAACATCAGATCCTGTGCAGTTATCCCACTGGTATCAATGGTAACAAGATTTTGAGTGTTCACTTGCCAGGTTGAGTCAGCCAGATCAATTGAAGGTGATAGTAATTTGAATACAGTTTGTGCGTTTCTTGTAAATGCTATATAGCCGGGAATATTCGCATGATTATTGCTATCATTATTCCACTTAACTGCGTAGTGAACTGTATCCTCAGTTACATTGCCGTTAAGGTTAAATCCTGCTGCATATAGACTGTCACTCATAAAAAGGGTATCACTCTTGATCTTTACATTTAGGTTTCCTATATCACCCTTTGCATTCAATTTCCAGTTCTTTGCCTTTCTTCCATTCCACTCTATCATGGGGGATTGTCCCTCCAACAAAAAATCGTCTTTCTTCTCTTTATAGTACCCATTAATATTGGTACCATCAGCAATCTTCAGAGATGGAATAAAAAGATCGGTCAATCCAATATTCTCTTTAAAATGTATGTCAAATTTGTAATCATGGTACTCCTTATTGCTCTTTATATGTTCCTCTTTCGAAAATTTGCCAGGTAGATACGTTGCCATAAGGCTTTCAAAACATTTATAACTATTCAGTAAAGAATAGTGCCCTGAAACATCGGCATCAACATAATCTGAATTAATATCTACGTTGCGCAAGCCATCCTTTAAGTCAGACTTTACTGTTAGATAATTTAAATGATACTGCTGTCTCCTAACGTAATAATGAGTACTATCCATAACTAATGTTCCGGTCACATCATCCAGTGTATTGCCACTTGCATCTACTTTTAAGTGAGTAGATAATATTGCAGGTGAAGTAGTATCTCGTATTATATGCATAGCCATCAGATCTGAATTGTACAGCTTCGCATCAAATTTGTAGGTATGAATTCTTGATATAAGATCCAGCTCTCCATTAAAATTCAAATGCAGATTAGGGTCATTAACCTGAACAATTCCGGAGAAAAAACCTTTTCGCAATTCACCATTCAATGTTGTGTTCTTATAATTATAATTCCGGTAACTTAAGCTTTGCATGCTTCCGTTAATTTTGGCATCAGCCATTTCTTTACTTAATCCCTTACCTTGAATAGTTGCCGAAGAGGTTACCGCACCCATATCTTTTATCTGCAGAAATCTACCTATGTTGAATGACTGCGTTTGGACAGAACCTTTATAATACGCTGTTTTCTCCACCGTATCCTGCCTTAGGTTTAACGATGCAGCAATATCACCAATATCAGTTGTAAGAACACCATCTGTATTAAAGTCCGAAATATATCCATCAAAATTTCCACTGAAATGAATGGTGTTCAGGTATGAAATATTTTCAGGAACTTTAATGTTCTCCTGCTTATCAAATGGTGGTTTGGGCAACAACTCCACTTCGTTCCTCGAAGTAATAAGGTCTGCCACATGAACTTTAATATGTGTCTTGTCAATATCCGGCAGGCCGTTCAAATCTGCCTCTCCCCTGAATGAAGAAAACTTACCCCAGCCTATATCCATATCCTTTCCATGCAGGTGGCTTATAGTTCCGTCATACTGTCCGGAAATAGAAAAGCAATTATGCACACCTCTGAGTCCGGGAGCAAAAAAGGCCACATCTTCAAAACACACTGTGCTCTTTTTAAAAACAGCATGCATACTCACATTCGTTACAAAATCATTAAAATCAGGGAATCGGTTGTATTTAAAAATAAGATCGGTTGAAAGTTCGGTAAGTGGCGTAATTATATGCAATGCATCTAATTCAAAACCATGTGCGCTAAGCTTTACATAGCAAAACATATTCTTCAACACAAACCCGCTTGCCTCCTCTGCACTTAGTTTTTCTATTGTGCCTCTTACCGTATCACCTTCAAATTTAATATCGCTTATTTTGCTAGAAATATTATGTACCCTCAGGTTAGAATAGTTAATTCCGTATGTAGGCGGTGCATCCGTATCATTAAAGTTTTGCAAGTGAAAATCTACATTATTCAAGGTTATACCCTCCGAAGAAATATCCCATTTTGCTGCATTGGGATTTTTAGTTGTATCCTTTGATGTAAATGCATCCACTATAAATTGCAAGTTCAGCTCATGCGTATTTTTATAAGTTATAAAATGCAGTTTTGTATCCTGAATCTCTATATTCGACAAATGCAATACGTGCTGATTAAAATCAATTGAACTTACATCTAACTTCAATGCACTTGCATATAGCAATGTATCGCCATGCTGATCTTGCACATAAACATTCTTCAGAACCAGTTTCTTAATAAATTCAAAATCAACCCTGCCTACCCTTACCTTGGTATGCCATTTAGCTGAATAATAGCCAGCTACCCGTTGGCAAAGCCAGGTTTGTACTGCAGGAACATTGAGCAAAAGATTAAGAAATACGAGTAGTAAAACCACCGTAGAAAGAACATAGATCGATATTTTCTTTACCTTTTTAATACTTTTGAATATTGATAACATACAAAAGTAGCTATAATGAATGATGAAAGGATGAAGATTTTAGGTATAGAATCCTCATGTGACGATACAGCTGCGGCAGTTATCGACAAGACCTTGCTTTTATCGAATATAATAGCCGGCCAGCAGGTTCATAAAGATTATGGTGGAGTTGTACCGGAGCTTGCCTCGCGTGCTCATCAGCAGAATATAGTACCCGTTATTGACGCTGCTTTGAGAAAAGCCGGTGTTACAAAAGAAGAATTATGTGCTATTGCATTTACAAGAGGACCCGGGCTTATGGGTTCGCTTTTAGTGGGTGTATCGTTTGCAAAGGCTATGAGCTTAGCGCTGAACATACCACTTATTGAGGTGAATCACCTTCAGGCCCATATACTGGCCCATTTTATTCAGTCACCGAATGAAGAATACCGTTGCCCTTCCTTCCCATTTCTTTGCCTTACCGTTTCGGGTGGCCACACACAAATAGTGTTGGTTAAGGACCATTTGCAAATGGAAATTATAGGACAAACACAGGACGATGCAGCAGGTGAAGCATTTGATAAAGCTGCTAAAATAATGGGGCTACCATACCCTGGCGGACCATTGGTCGATAAATATGCCAAAGAAGGAAAACCTGATGCGTTTACGTTTCCTAAACCTAAGATACAGGGGCTCGATTTTAGTTTCAGTGGCTTGAAAACATCATTCCTATACCTGATACGTGATGAAACAAAAAAGGATAGTGAGTTTGTATCGAAAAGACAAAACGATCTCTGCGCTTCATTTCAGCATAGTGTTGTAACCATTTTGATAGACAAGCTTAAACTTGCATCGGAACAAACCGGCATAAAAGAAATTGCAATTGCAGGTGGAGTATCGGCCAATTCAGGATTGCGAAATGCCTTGAAGAATACTGCAGATAAACTAGGATGGAACATATTTATTCCTAAAATGGAATTTTGCACTGATAACGCTGCTATGATTGCCATTACCGGTTATTTTAAATACCTGAATAAAGAGTTTGTTGATATTGATGTGACGCCTGTTACGCGCTACCCTATTTAGTTTCCTTAAAGCCGGTAAACGCAATTCCGGCCAGCAAACACAATACAAAACCGCAAATTCCGGTCAATCGCAAGCCCAGATCATGTCCAGGGTCTTTACCATATACGGTAAGTGCGGCAAAAAGTGCAATGCCAAATGTTTGCCCCAGTTTGGCTGCAAAGTAATTGACTGCAAAGTAGGTACCTTCTTTACTATCACCTGAAATTTCGGAATCGCGGGCCACAATATCTGCAAGAATGGCATTGGGTAAAATACCCAAAGCTGCTGCAGGGAAAGCGGCTATAGCCAACAATATAAATAGTTGCATTCGTGGTTCAATGGGCAACCTGCCTAATAAAGCTATGCCCGTAAATGCAAAAGCGAGGATAAAAAAAGCAATGATCATTAACTTCTTTTCGCCGGTTCGTTTCACCATAATATTTACGAAGGGATAGAACAAAAGCGAAAGGAGAACCATAAAACCCATAAACTTAGAACCATATGATTCAGGCAGGTTTGCAAGAACTGTTACGTCGTATAATAATCCGTTAGTAATAAGATTCAGCGACATGAAATAAGAAAAACAGGCTATAAGAAAATAGATGAAATTCTTATTTTGCAAACTCTCTTTCAGTGCTTGCTTTAGTGGCATTGTTGATGGAGCTGATTGGCAATATTTTTTTTCATCTATAAGCAAAACAGGCACAAGCATTAGTACTCCCGCAACAATTGCCAAGATTATAACTGAGTACTGAACCGCAACTGTTCTTGAACTGATTTGAAAGGCTTGTTGGAAAACATCTGCTATATTATTAGTGAATGAAGATATAACTATACCTATAACAAACCCTGCCTGCTGAAAGGATGAGAGCCTTATCCTGGCATCGGTTGACACTGCTAATTCAGGCAACAGTGCATTATACGGAATGATGTAGGTAGTGGTTGAAACAAAAAACAACGAAAGCACTACAATAAGCCAGAGTGCATTTGATTGAGCAGCATTATGCAGGGGAGGAAAAAATATAAGTATGCAAAAAATAACACAAGGCAGTATACTATATAGCATAAAGGGCATTCTCCGTCCTCTTTTACTTTTGGTGGTGTCGCTTTTTCTACCAATGAAAGGGTCGTAAAATGCATCGAGCAGCCTGCCACTTGCAGTAATTATAGCCATCAGGTTAAACATGCCGAATATGGTAACCTGGGAGATAAGCATATTCAAACCCTTACCATCGGGCGGCAAGTAAAAATATACCAGCATAACGCCTATAAGATTGATCATTACTGACCAACCCATCATACCTGTTGCGTATGCTATTTGTTTACTTACCGGAAAAGCGCCTAGCTTCATTCTATACTTGAATGAGACAAAGGTAACAAGCTATCTCTATTTTGTGCTAATAGTGTAAATAACAGAAAAAGTAAAGTATGCCGTTGGCGGATTTGGCAGGTTTGATGGAGTATACAAAGGATGGGGATAATTAAATGCAGGTTCCAGGTCGAACTTACATATGGCGAAGTCTAAGGGCAGCGCAATATTATAATCTAATGTCCCGAATGATGAATTAGCATTAGACGCAATTGTTTTTGGCTTGGCTTTAGGGTTCTTCGATACACTATCTGCCTGCACAGCTTGTAAATACTCGGTATAGAAATTCCGTGTACCGAAATCAACGCTAACTTCCGGCTTGAATTTAAGGGCAGTTTTTTCGCTTAATTTCCACTTGAACTTATACATCAATTGAGGAGTGAACATTATATCGTTAGGCGTTTTTTTCTGCTTGTAAATATTGTAATCGATCGTAAATTTTCCCCGCAAATTACCAAGCCATTGCTCAACAAAACTCTCCAATGAATTGCTTAAACTCGATCTGATAAAGTTCGGGCTTTTAGAAGGAAAAGTATAATGAGTATAACTGAAATCAAGGGTGGTATTATCTCCAAAATCTATATCCCAACCTGGGTTAAGACAAAAAGCATCGAAACCTGCTACTTTTTTAGGCAAAAGATATTGTTCGCTTAGTGTAATATAAAACCCCTTTGGTGCGGTATAGGTAAAGTTTGGCTCGAGATATGGTATTTTAACATTATTATGCAATCCATACTGGGTTTGATCACTTGCATACTCAAGTCCAAAAGCGAACATTCTGTTTAAATCGTCGTCAGTAGTATCTGAATCAGCTGAATCTTTTTTAACGGTATCATTCACTTGCCGTAAAGTACTAAAACCGCTACAAGCATTCGTAGCGAAAGCTTTTGAACCAATATATACTAAAACTAATACAGCAATATATCTCACCATTCTCATACTTTAATCTTATGATTATAAGACACTAATGTACCTAGTATAGTTTAATCTGTGAGTGAATAAATCAGGGCTTACTTAGCCAAATAGCCTCAAATCCAATAAATAGAGTATCTTTGCAGCGTTTTACATAATCGATATCCTTATCGAAGCGTGTTTTTTCAGTCGTAGCTTATTGAAAACACCCCTCAGTAAGCTATCATAAATACATACTAATGAATTCATTTGAGACCTTAGGCCTTCCTACGCCTGTGCTAAAAGCTATTAGCGAATTAGGATTTGAAAACCCGACACCTATACAAGAAAAGGTAATACCTGTTCTGCTGGAAGGATCTAAAGACATTGTTGCCCTTGCCCAAACCGGCACAGGAAAAACAGCCGGCTTCGGCCTGCCAATGGTGTCACTGGTTGATTTTTCAGCCAGAAACACACAAGCACTTATACTAGCTCCTACAAGAGAGTTATGTATGCAAATTACATCAGACATCAAGAACTTCTCCAAGCATATGCAAGGATCGAATGTTGTTGCTGTATATGGTGGTGCAAGCATTATGAATCAGATATATGACCTGAAAAGAGGTGCACAGATTATTGTTGCTACTCCGGGCCGTATGGTTGACATTATCGGCCGTAATAAGGTTGATTTAAGTGGCATTAAGTTTGTAGTACTAGATGAGGCAGATGAAATGTTAAACATGGGCTTCCAGGAAGACCTTGATGACATTCTGTCTAAAACACCAAAGGAAAAGAACACGTGGTTATTTTCAGCAACCATGCCTGATGAAGTATTGCGCATTTCACGCAAATACATGAACCAGCCTGTAGAAATTACAGTTGGTAATAAAAACCAGGGTAATGATAATATTGAACACGTATATTATGTTACACACGAACGTGACAGATATGCCGCATTGAAACGTATTGCCGATTTCCATCCTGATATTTTCGGATTGGTTTTTTGCCGTACTAAAATAGAAACCCAAAAGGTTGCCGATGCGCTTATAAAAGATGGCTACAATGCTGATGCTTTACATGGAGACATGTCGCAGGCACAGCGTGACCATGTTATGAAACGTTTCCGTGGCCGTACATTGCAAATGCTTGTTGCTACCGACGTAGCAGCGCGTGGTATCGACGTAAATGATATTACACACGTAATTCACTACCAATTACCTGATGAAATAGAGAACTATACCCACCGTAGCGGACGTACAGCACGTGCCGGTAAAAAAGGTATTTCTATTGCTATTATAAATACCAGAGACCTTGGTAAAATACGTACACTTGAACGCCTTACAAAAAAACAATTCTCACATGCCGATATTCCTAACGGATATGAAATATGCGAGAAACAATTGTTCTGGCTGGTAAAGAAGATACATGATGCACAGGTAAATGAACAAAGCATTGAAAGCTACCTGGCTAAAGTATATGAAGATCTTGCTGATTTGAGCAGAGAAGAAATAATTAAGCGAATGGTATCTATAGAGTTCAACAGATTCTTAGATTACTATAAGAATGCACCAGACCTGAATGCAAATGCAGCGGGTTCCAGAGATAGCCGCGACCGCGACGTGCGTAGTAGCACAAGAGAAGGTATGGTTAGGCTATTTGTTAGCCTTGGTATGATGGATAACCTGAACAGGGACACCATGAAGGAATTCCTTACTACTACAGCTAATATGGATAAAGATGTAATTACCTGGATCGATGTAAAGAACAGCTTCTCATTTATAGAAGTGAAGACAGAAACATCAGAAGCGTTTATGAATGCATTTAAGGGGAAAGAGTTTAAAGGCCGCCCTATCCGCATTGAAAACCGTGGCAACAGAGAAGAGGGTATTCCAAGACAACGTGACCGCGATGGCGGAGGCAGAGGTGGATTTGGTGGTGGAAGAGGCAGAGATGGCGGGGGTGACCGTCGCCGTTCTTCCGGTTCCAGAGATGGTGGCTTCAAAAGAAGAAGCGAATACAGCAGCAATGGCGATAGAAGTGCTCCACCAAGAGAAGGTTTTAAAAGAGATAGTGGTTCAAGAGATGGCGGCTCGAGAGAGGGTGGCTTCAGAAGGGACAAAGACAAGAAAACCGGCGGTGATTTCCCTAAGAAAAGAAACACTTTCCGCAAAGGCTGGTAATAGTTTCTGATATACTGAAAGCACCTTACCCTATAAAATATGAGTAAGGTGCTTTTTATTTTATGTCATTAACATCTCATTAACAAGTAAGGCATAGGCCTTATTCTATATTTGCATCAGGAAAACGACGTAAATTCGAATTTGCTCATAAATTTATATATTTGTCTTCGCAAAAAAAATCAACCATGACTAAGAAAGGAATTATAGCATTTTTATTTGTTCTTTCAGCAGGGTTTTGTTTCGGGCAAATACCTGCACCGCAAGGCACACAGCCTGCAGCAGTTGCACCAGACCCTAATGCACCTGATATGAATTTTCAGGTTACAGAACACGACTTTGGTACCATAGAACAGGACGATAACGGCACATTTTTATTCCTGTTCAAGAATATTGGAAAAGAACCACTGGTTATTAAAGAGGCTCACGGTTCTTGTGGTTGTACAGTGCCAAAATGGCCACACAAACCCGTTAACCCAGGTGATATGGATACCCTAAAGGTTACCTATGATACTCACCGTGTTGGCGTATTTGTAAAGACCGTTACCATTACCTCAAATGCTAAAGAATCTCCTAAAGTACTGACCATAAAAGGTAAAGTACTTGCTAAAGATAGTTACCCTGCATTCCCTACTAATAGCGATAATGCAGGTGGCGTTCCGTACACTAATAATTCAGATAAATAATAATTAATTCCCAATCTAATCAAAATCACGAAATCATGAAAAAGCTCTTATTATCAGTTACTTTATTTGCAGGATTGCTTGTAACAGGAACGTTGAAGGCTCAGGATGCAGCTGTTGCACCAGATCCTAATGCACCTGTAATGAAGTTTGAAACCGATACCATCAATTATGGTACCCTTGCGCACAACGCTGACGGATACCGTTATTTTAAATTTACCAATACTGGTAAAGAACCTTTAATTATTAAGGAAGCTCACGGTTCTTGCGGCTGCACAGTGCCAACCCCTCCTACTGAGCCTATCCAACCAGGACAGACTTCTCAGATCAAGGTTCACTATGCTACCGACAGAGTTGGTGCATTTACCAAAACCGTAACTGTTACCAGCAATGCAAACCCTGGTACCAAAGTATTAGTTATTAAAGGAACCATTTTGCCTGATCCAACTCCGGCACCTGGTACTACTCCTGCAACAACACCAGCTACTACAGCTCCTGCAGGTAAATAATTATTCTTCGTTTTATTTAAAAGCCCCCCGAGCACTTGGGGGGCTTTTTTTATTTATAAATACTAACTTAGTAAGATGAAAAGGTCTGGGTTGATAGCGTTGTTTTTATTCCAGATAGGGATATGTATTTCTCAGCCGGTAATTAAGTTTGACAAGCCGGTTCAACACCTTGGTTTTGTTACTAAAGGAGATACGTTAAACTTTCAATACACATTTACGAATACCGGTGATCAGCCACTTGTAATAAGCGACACAAAGGTTCAATGTAGTTGCACCACCGTTCAAAAGCCTGATGCACCTGTATTACCCGGTAAACAAGGAGTTATTAAGGCAACATTTGTTACTACCGGTGCCATTGACAGGCAGGACAGAACCATTATTGTTACCTGTAATGCTTCCAATTCCCCCATTGAATTAAGATTTAAGTGTGTAGTGTTGAAATCAAACAAGAAAACCTGATAGAAATCCTGTTCTAATGCAAATAGGTTATTAATTTTGCCATCCCAAAACACAAAGCGATGAAAACTATTGACGACTACAATTTCAAAAATCAACGAGCATTGGTACGCGTAGATTTTAACGTACCCCTTGATAGTCAATTCCATATTACCGACGACACCCGCATTCGTGCTGCTATACCAACCCTGAAAAAAATACTTAACGACGGTGGCTCATTGGTCATTATGTCGCACTTCGGCAGACCTAAGAACTTACCGGAGGTAAAATTCTCTTTACAACATTGTGTTCCCCTGCTCAGCCAGTTATTAGAACGACCTGTTCTGTTTGCAAAAGACTGCATTGGTGCCGCTACCAAGGCAATGGCCGATAACCTGAAGCCGGGTGAAGTATTGTTATTAGAGAACGTTCGCTTTCACGCAGAAGAAACCAAAGGAGCTGAAAACTTCGCAAAAGAATTGGCATCATTGGGTAATGTATATGTAAGCGATGCTTTTGGCGCTGCACACAGGGCGCATGCATCTACAACGGTTGTGGCTAAGTTCTTCCCGGGCAAAAAAATGTTCGGTTATTTAATGGCTCATGAATTGGAAAGTATTAATAAGCTGCTCAACCAAACCAAAAAGCCTTTCACAGCTATTTTAGGTGGTGCTAAGGTATCGGGCAAAATTGCTATTATTTCAAACCTGATGAATAAGGTTGATAACCTTATTATTGGTGGCGGAATGGCCTACACATTTATTAAAGCATTAGGTGGCAAGGTTGGTAGTTCGTTAGTTGAAGAAGATAGGTTGGAAATGGCCTTACAGGTAATTGAAGAAGCAAAAACAAAAGGTGTTAAGCTTTATATTCCTACCGATACAGTTATTGCTGATGCTTTTTCGAACGATGCCAATAAAAAGACCTGTGCTATAAATAACATTCCTGATGGTTGGATGGGCTTGGATATTGGTCCTGAAACTGAAAAGGAATTTGCAAAAGTTATTGAATCATCAAATACAGTGCTTTGGAATGGCCCGATGGGTGTATTTGAAATGGATAGCTTTGAGCATGGCACAAAAGCAATTGCAATTGCCGTAGTAAACGCAACTAAAAAAGGAGCCTACTCGTTAATTGGTGGAGGAGATTCTGTTGCAGCCATTAACAAATACAAAATGACAAAGGACGTAAGCTGTGTATCTACAGGCGGTGGAGCTATGCTTGAAGGTTTAGAGGGCCAGGTATTACCTGGTGTGGCAGCTGTGGAAGAAGATGTTGAAAAGATAGCACACTAGGCTAAAAAAGTTTGTTTTTTTAGCTATACTTTTGTTACATGCATCCTACAATTAAAAAGATACTTGGCTATTTGCGTAATAAATACTTTACGGCAACCATGCTATTCTTTGTGTGGATATGCTTCTTTGATAGGAATGACATTATATCAGAGGCTAAGCTAGTTTATAAAATAAATAAACTTAAAACCGAACGCACCTATTTTCAAAAACAAACTGATATTGCAAACGAGGAATTAAAGGAATTGCAGACAGACCCCGCCAGTCTTGAGAAATTTGCCCGTGAAAAGTACCTTATGAAAAAAGATAACGAAGACGTTTACGTTATCACTGACCAGAACAGTCATTTGCTGGATACCCTGCACACTACTCCAAAATAAGGCCCCATTATTATTAAGGGCGAGATCTAAAACTATTTTATGAATATTAGAGAATATAAAAAAACTGATGCTATTAAGTGCCGTGAAATATTCATCAGTAATGTACCTAAGTATTTTGCTCAAGAAGAACTTGAAAAACTTGATAACTGGCTGGATGCGCTGCACAATGGCACCACTCCTACATATGCAGAGGCTATTTACTTTTATGTATTGGAGGTTGAAAATGAAATTATTGGCGCTGCAGGTTTCTACTTAATGAAGGGAGAGAACAATGGACAACTGAATTGGGGCATGGTACATGCTGATCATCATAATAAAGGATACGGGAAGTTACTTTTTGATTACAGGGTAAATAAAATAAAAGAGATTGCTCCGGGCAGACAAGCTACCTTATGGACAAGTCAATATACTTACGCCTTTTTTGAAAAACTGGGTATGAAAACCGTAAAAATTACTCCCAATGGGTTTGGGTTTGGCTTTGATAAGTATGAAATGAAAATGGCCCCCTCTAATCTCCCCCATTAGTGGAGACCTTCATATTTGTCCCTCCCTTCGGGAGGGTCGGGGTGGGCCCTATTTGTACAACCCGAACACTCCTCTCAATACATCAGCTATTTCGCCAAGTGTAACATAGTTCTCACAAGCTTCAATAATGGCCGGCATCAGGTTCACATCTCCCCTTGCGTTCTTTTCAAGCAAAGCGAGTGATGCTTGTACCTTGTCATTATTACGCTCAGCTTTTACCTTGTTTATCTTATCTATCTGGTACTGGCGGATGGAATCATCAACGGTAAACAGGTTTTCAGGCCTCTTCTCCTCTACTTCAAATTTATTTACACCCACAATTATCTTCTCTCCCTTCTCAATATCATCCTGGTATTTAAAGGCTGAGCTGGCAATTTCGTTTTGCATATAGCTCTTTTCAATTGCCTTAACAGCACCACCCATTTTCTCGATCTTGTTCAGGTATTCCCATGCTTTTGCTTCTACTTCATCCGTAAGTGCTTCTATAAAATAAGAACCTGCAAGCGGGTCAACGGTTTGCGGAACACCACTTTCATAACCTACAATTTGCTGTGTACGTAAGGCAATACGCGCTGCTTCTTCAGTTGGTAATGCAAGCGCCTCGTCAAAACCATTGGTATGTAACGATTGTGTACCGCCCATCACAGCCGATAAAGCCTGTATAGTTACACGAATAATATTGTTCTGCGGTTGTTGCGCTGTGAGCGTAGAACCAGCCGTTTGTGTGTGGAACCTGAGCATTTGTGCCTGCACATCAGTAGCACCAAGGTCTTTAGTGATCTTCGCCCACATACGCCTTGCCGCACGGAACTTAGCTACTTCTTCAAACAAATTATTATGGGCGTTGAAGAAGAAAGACAAACGCCTTGCAAATACATTTATGTCCAATCCTTTTTTAATAGCTGCCTGCACATACTCCCTACCGTTAGCCAGCGTAAAGGCAAGTTCCTGCACGGCTGTGGATCCTGCCTCGCGAATATGATAACCCGAAATGGAAATTGTGTTCCACTTAGGCACTTCTTTGCTGCAATACTCAAAAATATCGGTGATAATACGCATGGAAGGCGTTGGCGGATAGATATATGTGCCCCTTGCAGCGTATTCCTTTAAAATATCATTCTGTATGGTGCCAGATATCTTCTTTACATCCGAGCCTTTCTTTTTCGCGAGGGCAATGTACATACCCAGCAAAATAGATGCGGTAGAATTGATGGTCATTGATGTGGATACTTTCTCAAGGTCAATTCCATCAAAAAGGATTTCCATATCCTTAAGTGTATCTATTGCAACACCCGATTTGCCTACCTCTCCTTCCGAGAGCTCATGGCTGGAATCGTAGCCCATTTGGGTAGGCAGGTCAAATGCAACTGATAAACCGGTAGTACCATTGTTCAATAAATAGTGGTAACGTTTGTTCGACTCCTCAGCGGTAGAGAACCCTGCATACTGGCGCATGGTCCATAGTTTACTGCGGTACATATCAGGGTGCACACCACGGGTAAAAGGGTATTGCCCGGGTTGTTCATCCGGTATATCCTGCTTTGGGTAGGTGCGTTTTATTTCAATACCTGAATCGGTAAAATACTTCTGCTCCTCTGTAGGTTTGCTCATAACTCTTGGTTAATGATAACATGGCAAAGATAGGGAATGCAACAGAAGTAAAAAATACAATCCGCCCTTGCAAAAAATAGTATATTTTTGCGCCTCTTATGGCGAAAATAGAACACATACGGAACTTTTGCATTATAGCTCACATTGACCATGGTAAAAGTACCCTGGCTGACCGCTTGTTGGAGTTTACCAAAACGGTAACCGGCCGGGATATGCAGGCACAGGTGCTTGATGACATGGACCTGGAGAAGGAAAGAGGTATTACCATTAAGAGCCATGCCATTCAAATGAGCTATGTATATAAGGGTCAGACCTATGTGCTGAACCTTATCGATACCCCCGGCCACGTTGATTTTTCATACGAAGTATCACGCTCTATTGCTGCCTGCGAAGGCGCTTTATTGCTTGTTGACTCTACTCAGGGCATACAAGCCCAAACCATATCGAACCTTTACCTGGCATTAGATAATGACCTTACCGTTATTCCCGTCCTGAATAAGGTGGACATGCCAAATGCCATGATAGAGGAGATTAAGGACCAAATGGTAGATATCATTGGCTGCCGCCGTGATGAAATATTACTTGCCAGTGGCAAAACAGGACAAGGAGTTGAAGAATTATTAGCCGCTATTATTGAACGGGTTTCTGCGCCAAAAGGCGACAGAGAGGCTCCATTACAGGCACTTTTATTTGATTCAGTATTCAACGTTTTCCGTGGTGTGGTAGCCTATTATAAGGTTGTAAACGGCACCATACGCAAGGGTGACAGAATACGTTTTATAGCTACCGGTGCAGAATATGTTGCGGAAGAGGTAGGTGTATTGAAATTACAATGTTCCCCTCAAGATAAAATTGAGGCGGGAGACGTTGGCTATATTATTACGGGTACAAAAGTTGCAAAGGAAGTACGTGTGGGCGATACCCTTGAGAATATTGCCAACCCTTGCAAGGAAGTTATACAGGGTTTTAAAGAAGTAAAACCGATGGTATTTGCTGGAATTTACCCTGTAGATACGGATGATTATGAAGAATTAAGGGCAAGTATGGATAAGCTGCAACTGAATGATGCAGCTTTAGTGTACGAACCTGAATCGACTGCTGCATTGGGCTTCGGTTTCCGTTGCGGCTTTTTGGGTATGCTTCACCTTGAAATTATTCAGGAACGTTTGGAGCGTGAGTTTAACATGACCGTTATTACTACGGTTCCTAACGTATCGTACTTTGCATATACCCCAAGTGGAGAAAAGCTAATTATAAATAACCCTAGCGATCTGCCTGACCCCACCCGTATTGATTACGTTGAGGAACCATATATAAAGGCCAACATTATTACCAAAACAGAGTATGTAGGTGCAATTATGTCGCTTTGCATTGAAAAACGCGGAGCCATAATTAACCAGGTTTACCTTACTACGGACCGTGTTGAAATGGTATTTGAAATGCCATTGGCTGAAATAGTATTCGATTTTTACGACAGACTAAAGAGTATTTCGAAGGGTTATGCCTCATTCGATTATTCTCCGTTAGAATACAGGCAATCGAAATTGGTTAAGCTTGATATTCTGTTGAACGCAGAAATTGTGGATGCACTTGCTGCACTTATACATACAGACCATGCACAGGAATTTGGCCGTAAGATCTGCGAAAAACTAAAAGAACTTATTCCCCGTCAGCAATTCCAGATTGCTATACAGGCTGCTATAGGAGCCAAGATAATTGCCCGTGAAAACATTAGTGCTATACGTAAGGACGTTACCGCAAAGTGTTATGGTGGTGATATTTCACGTAAACGTAAGCTGTTAGAAAAACAAAAGAAAGGCAAAAAGCGTATGCGCCAGGTAGGTAACGTGGAAATACCACAATCGGCATTCATGGCCGTACTTAAGCTGTAGTTTAACCATGCATTTATTTTTTGCCACAGATGTTTCCGGTTCAGTTTGTACCCTGGGTGCAGAGGAATCACATCACTGCGTAAAAGTATTGCGCCTGCAGGCAGGTGAGCATGTTCAGGTAACCGATGGCAAAGGCAATTTGTGCAAGGCCGAGATAGAAAGTGCCAATGCAAAAGCCTGCACTCTTAGAATTTTAGAAGCTCATTTTGAGCCTGCCCAGGCATGGCAGCTGCATATTGCCATTGCACCTACAAAGAATATTGCGCGCATGGAATGGCTTATTGAAAAGCTAACAGAGATAGGCATTACATCATTCATTCCTGTTATTACACAACGATCTGAACGAAAAATATTGAAGACCGAGCGCCTGCATAAAATTGTAATGGAAGCCATGAAACAATCAGGCAGAAGATATTTACCTGCAGTACAAGAGCTTGGCACATACGCTGAAATGCTTGAAAGGGCAAAAGATTTTAAAGGGCAGAAATTTGTGTTGCATTGCATAGAAAAAGAGAAAAGCACATTTCAGGAAGTATATAAGAAGGGAGAAAATGCGTTAATACTTATTGGCCCTGAAGGTGACCTGCACAACAATGAAGTTGAACAGGCAATCGGCCATGGCTTTACTACTATTACCTTAGGCGATGTCCGTTACCGTACCGAGACAGCTGCTTTGGTAGCTGCCTGTACCTTGCATACATTAAACTACTAATTACCATAATGGAAAAAGACAAAACCGAAAACAAATCGGCTGAGCTTAGCCAAAGCCCTTTTGCGCAAACATACTTCCATGGTACAAAGGCCGACCTGAAGATCAAAGACTTTATAACTATTGGCGTAAGCTCAAATTACGGCCAAGGGAAAAATGCAAAATATATTTACCTGACTGCCACGCTTGATGCAGCTATATGGGGCGCCGAACTTGCCATGGGCGAAGGACGTGAACGAATTTATTTAGTTGAACCCACAGGCCCCATTGAAGATGACCCGAATTTAACGGACAAGAAATTTCCGGGTAACCCAACAAAATCCTATCGATCGAAACATCCATTTAAAGTTGTTGGTGAAATTACCGTTTGGCAAAGCCATGCGCCTGAACAGGTAAAGGCAATGAAAGATGGCATTGAACGCGCCCGGCAAATGGGTATTGAGGCAATCGAGGATTGATTTCCTGCCTGTACGAATCAATTTCATTTATTTAATATTTTGGGCGTTCCCCTGCGGGTCGGGCTTTACACTACAACTCCTCGCTGCGCTTGCGGGGTTTCCACTGCAATGGCGAAGCCCTCATGAGTTCCATAGCCGATAAATATCACACGAATAATCCCTAACGCAAATACAGGAACTAGGTGAAAGGTGGGCGCGGGTTAGCTGTAAAAGATGCGAGTATAGGAAACACAGGCAAGCAGGGAGCAAGAGCCGCCCCGCCAAACCCCTAATAAAAGTCATCAAGCAGTACCAAGCAAAAATCAGAAACACAAATTGTTTACCTTTGATGATATGAAAAAAGCACTGTTTCTTGTATTGCTATCGTTGACGCTGTTTTCGTTCAAAGGAACGTTTACAGGCAATTATACCTACCAGATAGCGCGCATGAAATATAAAGGCGGAGGAAACTGGTACGACGGGAAAACCTCATTGCCCAACCTTGTTGCCTTCTGTAATAAAAACCTGGGTACAAACATTAACCCCGAAGAAGCATTGGTAGAGCCAGGTAGTCCTGAGATATTTAACTACCCCATGGTGCATATAACCGGGAATGGGAACATATTATTTACACCTGAAGAAGCAGAGAACTTGAGAAACTATTTGATAGGCGGAGGCTTTTTAGAAGTAAATGACAGCTACGGATTAGATTCTGCATTTAAGAGAGAAATTAAAAAAGTGTTCCCTGAACTTACATTGGTTGAGTTACCGTTCAATCATCCCATATACCACCAGAAATATAATTTCAATAATGGCTTGCCTAAAATACATGAGCATGATGGTAAGCGACCGATCGGGTACGGTTTGGTTTATAACGGTCGCCTGGTTTGTTTTTATAATTACGATGCCGACCTTGGCGATGGATGGGAAGACAGGGAAATATATAACGACCCACCTGACTTGCATGAAAAAGCTCTTGAAATGGGAGCCAATATTTTGCAATATGTTTTAATGGGCCAGATAGATAATACCAAGAAACCATAAGCCGTAAAACCCACTATTCATAGGGTGCCCATTGTTATTTTTATTGTTATGTTAAAAATACGGAAATCATTTCTTCGTAAATAATTGAATATCAAATATTTACATAATATTGCCTAGCGAAAAGGCATTGTAAACCATTGTATTTATCAATGAAACTTTAAAGCCACATTTAAATACAGGGATTGCAACAAGTAGTCGCAAGAAAAAGGTCGTAGGAGTTTTAAGGAACAGAGCCTTCAATTCCTTGTGAAACTATTATTAGCAAAGGATACTAGCTTCTTTTCATTTGTACTATTGATTCAACCGTATATTATAGTACTTGTGAAATTTCAAATAACATTAATGATGTTTCATATTGGGCTCTACAAAACAATACACTTGTCGAATTATCGGCTAAGTCTTAGAGGAAGAAATGATATAAACGTTCTTGTTAAATACTTAATGAGCTTTTTGCATAGTGCGTAAAAATAAAAAGCCCCGCAATTATGCGGGGCTTTTTATAAAATATATAACAGCTTATTGTTTAATGAACCTAACTACCTGTGAACTGTTTTCAGTAATGATCTTTACAAAGTATGTACCCATTGTAAGGCCGCTAATATCAATCGGCATTACTTGGCCATTACTAATAGTTGTATTAGTGCTCATAACCTCCTTGCCAGTTAAATCAATCAATTTGATAATTGCAGACTTACCAGATCCTGCCATTTTGAACGACAGGTTAACTGTAGTTACCGCAGGGTTAGGATATAGTGTGGTGTTATCCGAGATTGAAAGAGAATTAACAGAAAGTGGTGGATTGATCATTACAATAAATGTTGCAGTATCAACACAACCATTAAAGTCAACACCTGTAACGCTATATGTGGTTTGCATCATCGGAGCTATCATTGTTGTATCGCTGGTGCTACCTGTTGACCACATATAGTTAGTGCCACCATTTGCCGTTAAGGTATCACCAGCACCAGCGTTAACTGAGCTTGTACCAGTAATGCCCAACGATGAAATGTTGTTGGTTACATTAGTGCTTGATGTATGTGTACATCCGTTAGCATCAGTTACCGTAACAAGGTATACGTTAGCATTACTTACAACCACTGTATCATTGGTTCCGCTTGTGCTCCAGTTATAAGAGAACGGGCCGTTACCCACAGCATTTGCCATTAAGGTATCCATTCCGCCTTTACAAATTACGGTTCCACTTATTACGTTTCCTGTAATTGTTATTGCAGGAACAGCATTAACAGTTACTGTCTGAGAAGCCATATTTGAACATCCATTCATGTCTGTAACCGTAACAGTTACTGTATTTGTATTTACAGGCACTACCAAAGCAGTGTCATTTGTACTTCCATCGGTCCAGCTATATGTAAACGGACCATTACCGGTTGCGTTTGCCGTAAGGCTATCCGTATTACCTGCGCAAATTGTGTTTCCACTTATATTTCCGGTAACACTTGCATTAGGTAATGTATTTACAGTTACAACTACATTAGCTGAATCAGAACATGTTCCGCTCGATCCTACCACAGTGTAAGTAGTAGTTATTGTAGGATTGGCTGATGGGCTAGGACAAGTTGTGCAACTTAAACCGGTAGATGATCTCCAGGTAAAGGTTGAAGCTCCGTTAGCATTCAGAGTAACATTATTACCCATACAAATTGTAGGACTTGCAGGTAATACAGATACGCTTAATGATGAAGCAACGCTTACAACAGCAGAATCTTTGCCTGAACATGTACCCGTAGTTCCAACTATTGTATAAGTTATTGTTGTAACCGGATTAGCGTTTACTGAAGAACCCGTAGTTACATCTAATGCAGTTGAAGGCGACCATGTATAAGAGGCTGCTCCTGTGGCATTCATATTCACACTTCCACCGGTACATAAACCAGGTGAATTTGGAGTTACAGTTACTGTTGGAGTTGTATTTACAGTTACCATCTGGCTTGCTGTATTCATACAACCATTTCCATCAGTCACCGTTACTGTATATGTACCCGCAAGAGTTTCAAGGTCTGTATTTGTGGAGCTTCCATCATTCCAGCTGAAAGAATAGTTCGAACCTGAACCACCTGTTGCGCCGGCAGTTAATGTGTCAATATTTCCGGAACATACTGTAAATGCAACACCTGCAATGTTACCTGTAATACTAGCACTTGGTAAAGAATTAACAGTTACTGACTGGTTGGCTGTGTTCATACAGCCATTTCCATCAGTTACAGTTATTGTGTATGAACCTGCAGCTGTTTCAAGGTCAGCAGCCGTTGTACTGCCATCGTTCCAGCTATAAGCGTAGCCTGAACCTGAACCACCTGTTGCATTCGCAATCAGGGTATCGGTATTACCAGAACATATTGCAAACCCGCCAATAACATTACCACTTATGGTAACATTAGGCAATGTATGCAGTTCAATAATTGATGCGCTAGCAGTAGCTGTACATCCGTTAGCATCGGTTACAGTTACAGTATAAGTGTCAGCATTAAGTATTGCACCTGTAGGGTTTGCGGTAGAAACTACACTTGATAATGAATTTACCCATGAGAAGCTATATAATGGGGTACCACCGCTAGGTGATACGCTTAGGTTACCATTGCTACCACCCGTACAAGTTACATTCGCTACTACTGAAGCACTTGCAGAAAGCAAGGTTGGTTCAGTAACGGTTGTAGTTGCAGTAGCAGTACATCCGTTAGCATCGGTTGCAGTAATAGTATAACCTTGTGCAGTAAGTGAACTTGCAGTTAGGTTAGTTCCACCACTTGGTGTCCATGCATATGTAAATGTACCAGTACCACCTGTAGCTGCATTGGCTGTAATACTACCTGCACTGTTGCCATTACATAACTCATTTACCTGCGATGCAATTGTTATAGCAGGTGCTGAAGGTTGTGTAATAGTTGTGCTTGCTGTTGAAGTACAACCGTTAGCATCAGTTGCAGTTATGGTATATCCTTGAGAACTAAGTGAACTTGCTACAAGGTTAGTTCCACCACTTGGCGACCAAGCATATGTAAATGCACCCGTACCGCCTGAAGCTGGGTTAGCAGTAATACTACCTGTGTTCCCGCCATTGCAAAGCTCATTTATCTGCGATGCAATAGTCACTGTTGAAGTAGAAGCAGGCTCTGTAATAGTAGCGCTAGCAGTAGCCGTACATTCGTTATCATCAATTGCAGTAATAGTATAGCCTTGAGCAGTAAGTGAACTTGCAGTTAAGTTAGTTCCACCGCTTGGTGTCCAAGCATATGTAAATGAACCTGTACCACCTGTAGCAGCGTTAGCCGTAATGCTGCCATTGCTTGAGCCATGACAAAGATCATTTACCTGTGATGCTATAGTAATAACCGGAGAAGTAGCAGGTTGTATTAACGTTGCATTAGCAGTAGCCGTACATCCGTTAGCATCGGTTGCAGTTACAGTATAACCTTGTCCAGAAAGTGAACTTGCTACAAGATTAGTTCCACCGCTAGGTGTCCAAGAATATGTGAATGCTCCTGTACCGCCTGTAGCAGCATTGGCTGTAATACTACCCGTGCTGGCTCCATGGCAAAGTACATTTACCTGTGAAGCAATTGTGATTGCAGGCAATGAAGCAGGTTGTGTTACAGTTGCATTAGCAGTAGCCGTACATCCGTTAACATCGGTTGCAGTAATGGTATAACCTTGTGCAGTAAGTGAACTTGCAGTTAAGTTAGTTCCACCGCTAGGAGTCCATGCGTAAGTGAATGCACCTGTACCACCCGTAGCAGCATTAGCAGTTATGCTACCTGAGCTGTTACCAGTACATAATTCATTAACCTGAGAAGCAATAGTAATTGATGGAGCAGTAGGTTGAGTTACAGTTGTACTTGCTGTAGCTGTACAACCATTACCGTCAGTTGCAGTAACAGTATATCCTTGAGAACTAAGTGAGCTTGCAGTTAAGTTAGTCCCACCGCTAGGACTCCAGGCATACGTGAATGCTCCCGTACCACCTGTAGCTGCATTTGCAGTTATACTACCTGTGCTAGCTCCGTGGCAAAGTTCATTTACCTGCGATGCAATAGTTACAGCAGGTGAAGAACCTGGTTGTGTTAGTGTCGCATTAGCAGTAGCTGTACAACCATTTGCATCAGTAGCAGTAATAGTATATGTGTTTGCTGCAAGAGAACTTGCAGTTAATGTAGCTCCACCGCTTGGTGTCCATGCATATGTAAATGCTCCGGTACCGCCTGTAGCCGCATTAGCAGTTATACTACCTGTGCTAGCACCATGGCAAAGTTCATTTACCTGCGATGCAATAGTTACGGTAGGTGAAGAACCTGGTTGTGTTAGTGTTGCATTAGCAGTAGCCGTACATCCGTTAGCATCAGTAGCAGTTATCGTATATCCTTGTGCAGTAAGTGAACTTGCTACAAGGTTAGTTCCACCACTTGGAGTCCATGCATATGTAAATGCTCCGGTACCACCTGTAGCAGCATTAGCAGTTATGCTACCTGTGCTGTTTCCATGGCAAAGTATATTTACATGTGATGCAATGGTAATCGCAGGTGAAGAGCCAGGTTGTGTTATCGTAAAGTTAGCTGTTGCTGTACACCCGTTCGCATCGGTAGCAGTTATAGTATATCCTTGTGCAGTAAGCGAACTAGCAGTTAAGTTAGTTCCACCACTTGGCGACCATGTGTATGTGAATGCTCCGGTACCACCTGTAGCAGCATTAGCAGTTATGCTACCCGTGCTTGCTCCATGGCAAAGTACGTTTACATGAGATGCAATAGTAATTACAGGTGAAGAACCAGGTTGTGTTAGTGTTGCATTAGCTGTGGTTGTACAACCATTTGCATCCTTTGCAGTTATAGTATATGTGTTTGCTGCAAGAGAACTTGCAGTTAATGTAGTTCCACCACTTGGTGTCCAAGCATATGTGAATGCGCCGGTACCACCTGTAGCTGCATTAGCAGTTATGCTACCTGTACTAGATCCATGGCAAAGTATATTTACCTGTGATGCAATTGTTACAGTAGGTGAAGAAGCAGGTTCTGTTAAGGTTGCATTAGCAGTAGCTGTACATCCGTTAGCATCAGTAGCAGTTATAGTATATGTGTTTGCCGCAAGAGAACTTGCAGTAAGTGTAGCACCACCGCTCGGTGTCCATGCATAAGTAAATGCTCCGGTACCACCTGTAGCCGCATTAGCTGTAATACTACCTGTGCTGGCTCCATGGCAAAGTACATTTACCTGCGATGCAATAGTAATTGAAGGTAAGCTTGCAGGTTGTGTTACAGTTGCATTAGCAGTAGCCGTACATCCATTAGCATCGGTTGCAGTGATGGTATACCCTTGTGCCGAAAGCGCACTTGCAGTTAATGTAGTTCCACCACTTGGGGTCCATGCATAAGTGAATGCGCCGGTACCACCAGTAGCTGCATTTGCAGTTATACTACCTGTGCTGTTTCCACGGCAAAGTACATTTACCTGTGATGCAATAGTTACAGCAGGTGAAGAAGCAGGTTCTGTTAAGGTTGCATTAGCAGTAGCTGTACAACCATTCGCATCGGTAGCAGTAATAGTATAAGTGTTTGCTGCAAGAGAACTTGCGGTTAATGTGGCTCCTCCACTTGGTGTCCATGCATATGTGAATGCCCCGGTACCACCTGTAGCTGCATTAGCGGTTATGCTACCTGTGCTGGAACCATGACAAAGTACATTGGTTTGAGACGCAATTGTTACAGCAGGTGCAGTTGGTTCGGTAATAGTTACTGTTGATGTAGTTGTACAACCAATTGCATCGGTAGCAGTTACTGTATAATTACCTGCAGTTAATATAGCTCCGGTTGTTTGTGAAGTTGATACAACTGTTGGAACTGAATTAGACCATGAATAGGTATATGGGGCAGTTCCGCCACTTGTAGCTGTAGTTGCATTACCATTAGTACCTCCGTTACAACTTACTTCCGTATTTACAGAAGCTGTTGTGGAGAGAGCTATAATTGCCTTATTAGCTGTTGCAGTAAAGCCATTACCATCCGTAATGGTTACTGTATATGTGTTTGTTGATGCAGCACTTATAGCAGCAGTGGTTGCACTGCCCGGTGCCCATAAATAGGTTACAACAGGGTCGTCTCCGGTAGTTGTAGCTTTTATATCGCAAGGTGAAGTTCCTGTAATACTAACAGTTGGAGCAGCCAAGGTAATACCGGTAATATCTCCCGCACTTGTTATTGCAGTAGAATTAGTTACCTGGTGGGTACCTGTATTAACTGCAGCATATTTTGTCCAAGGTGTGCTGCCAGACCATAATCCGGAAGCAATTGCTGATTCGGTACCTGCTACATCACCCACAAGATAGCTACCTGTTTCATTGAAACTAAATGCAGCACCCAGACCTGTTTCGGTTACTGTCCAATACCTGTTAAGGTAATTTACAGAACTGTTATTGTGAGGGTCCTTAGAATTAACTGTAAGCACATTAACCGTTCCAGGGAAAGTGCTGGCAGAGTTAATGGTTAAACTTAATGGGGTGTAATCAGTAGCCACTGCATTATCTCCAACAGGGAAGCTGAATGTTCCTGCTCCGCTGAATATTTTGCTTAGTGTTCCAGCTCCATTTGTAACAACATAACTGGTACTGCTTCCACCAGAAATGGTAGCAGCACTTCCGATAGTGAGGGTGTTAGCACCTAAAGTAATATTTCCACTGGTAAGTGTAAGAGTATGGTTAACGGTTTCTGATGAAGTTGCGGTTAATCCGGTTGAGTTATTCAGCGTTAAATTATAGAAACCTGTGTTTGTACTTCCGCCCATAGTTTCTGCAGAAGCTCCGTCGAAGTTTACCAGGCCCGTGCCACTTGTAAATGTACCACTATTGCTATAGTTTCCAGCAATATTAAGTGTACCTGAAGTAAATGTAGTTGTTGCTCCGCTATTAATTGTTGCATTGGCACCTACGGTAAGTGTGGTTGCATTCAATATTAAGTTACCACTAACGACTAATAGATTGTTATTTACAGTTTCGTTATCGGTAGTAGAAGTAACTGTATGGCCTGAAGCAGGATCGGCAGTAAGATTATAGAAAGTAGTTGATGAAGTACCATTGATCACTGAAGAACTCGTTGCACCACCCATATCGACAGTTCCTTGCTCTGCATTAAATCCTGCAGTACCAATATTGTTTGTAAAGGTACCATCGCAGGTTATTTGGTAGTTAGATACTGAAACATCTAAAATACCGGCAGTAAGTGTTAAGGTTGCTCCTGTAGCCACAGAAATTGGATTGCCAAGTGTAACTGAGGTATTGGTTGAACCTAAATTGTTAATGGTAAGATTATTGAAAGTTGTAATTGCAGCTGTACCGCCAATTATTTGGTTTTGGTTTTGAGCAAGTGTAGCAGCCATTTTTATGGTTGATGCACCAGGAGTGAAAACACCATTGTTCATGAAGTTGCCCTCAACAGTAATGATATTTGTGTTTGCTCCTGTAAGTGCTAAAGTTGATACACCAGTTGAAGTGCCATTTCCAATATTAAGGTTACCTACAATTATAAAGTTATTTGTATTGGATAATGTTTTAGATGATGAAGCTGAGCCAGTGTATATATCAAGATTGCCATAATTAACAGTATTGAATGGAGTAAATGAAGATTTTACCTCAACAGTTTGGGCTGCATTTGCCTGGTATATAACTGTACTTGATCCGCTTAAGGCAACAACCTTAAAATCAGGGAAAGGTACTGAAGTAACAGAGCTTTGAAGACCGAGTATTAATGTAGTATTTGTTCCTAGTGTAAGTGTACCACCTGAGTTACCTGTCATTGTATTGGTTTGACAGTTAAATACACCACCACCATTATTGATGGTAAAGTTACCATTAACAGTAGCAGTCTTATTCAAAAATACAGTATCATTAGTTGCACCAGCATTAGCCCCTGTTAAATTCCAGAATGTAATTGGGGTTGTGGAATTGATATTCTGATTATGATTTTGACCAGCTGTACCAACAAACTGTGCGGTTGAAGTACCACATGTAAATGTTCCGTTATTATTTAGATCACTACGCTCATTAAAAGCACCTGCGCCTGTAAATTTAATGGTACCATTATTGGTAGTATTACCAAATATGGTAAAGGTATTACCACCGTTCGATGATAATGTACCGTTGTTGGTAAGCGTACCTGTATTCACATTCAATGTGCCACCACCTGAATAGGCTATAGTACCATCAGTACCAATAGTTGCATTGCCATTGACAACACTAATAGTATTAGTTAATGGCACCGACAGAGTTACACCTGATGATGTTCCATTACCTACAATAAGATTTTGACTGACGTTAAAATTTGAAATACTTGACGGGGTAGCTGAATCAGCTTTACCACCAATATTACCTGAATAAATATACAAATTACTGTAGTTTACTGTAGCAATGCTTTGGTTAGTATCTGCCTGGTAAATTACGGTGCTTGTATTGTTTAAAGTAGTGGTGAGAAAAGTAGGGAATGCCACAAAAGTATTTGAGGTAGGTAAACCAAGAATAAATGTTGATCCATTTGACATTGTAAAAATTCCTGAGCCTCCACCAGGGCCTGTAATGGTATGTGTTTTACATGCAAGCACGCCATTAGTCAGGGTAAGGTTGTTACCTATGGTTATTGCCCGCCCTAATAAAATAGTATCATTAATTGCAGGTGCAGTACCTAAGTTAAGTGCAGCAAGGTTATAGAAAGTGGTAGCCGAAGTTCCGTTGATATTCTGGTTTCTGTCTTCAGCTAAGGTAGCGTTCATGTTAACAGTTGAGTTGCCAGCAGTGAATGTACCGTTATTGGTAAAGTCGCCCTGGTCATTTAAGGTACCTGTACTAGAGAAGATTACTGTTGCCCCGCTGCCAATCGTAAAGTTTCCGGTAGAAGTATATATACCAGTACCTAATGATATGGAGCCTGCTGTAATTGAAGTAGCACCACTTACGGTTATATTGCCAGTTGTGGTTGTAATTGCCGGAGTAGCGGTACTTGAGCTTGTTAAACTACCGCTCACAGTAATTGTTCCTCCAGTACTGCATGTAATAGTTCCTGTGCCATTGTTTATTAAGTTACCACTTGCGGTTGTTGTTGTAATATTAGCGTTACCGGAATAGCTGATCGTACCGCTATTGGTAATAGAATTTGCGACATTAAATGCGCCTGTAGAAAAGGACATGATACCTGTGTTGCTTACCGCACCAGTTACAGTTAAAGTTCCATTTGCAACAGTCATAGTGCCACCGTTTGTTACTGTTCCGGTAACAGTGAATGTTCTTCCGGTAATATTTATGCTACCACCGACATTTACTAAAAAATTGTTACCAACATTCTGGTTGTTAGCTGTTGATGTAACAACTCCTGAGGCACCAACAGTCATATTATAGAAAGTGGTAGGATTACCTGTTATCACATTTGTTGGCCCGTTAAATAAAACTGTTCCGTGTTGAGCAGAAAACCCTGTTAAACCTTGGTTGTTTGTGAAATTACTATCACAGGTAATTTGGTAGTTACCAACAGAATTAACATCGAGGTTGCTAGCGCCATTTATCTGTAATGAACCGTTAGTTGTTATTGAATTCCCGAGCGTAACCTTATTGTTTGTAGCTCCGGCATTAGCTGAGATGAGGCTGTAAAAGGTTAATGGAGTTACAGAGTTAATCGTTTGATTTTGATTAAGCCCCGCAGTAGAGTTGAAAGTAATAGTAGAATAACCGGAAACAAAACCTATACCAGCATTATTGTTACTGAAATTACCTTCAATATTCATCGAGCCTTTATCAGCAAATGACAAGGTACCATCTGTGCCGGTGGTTACATTTCCTATAACTGTAACAGTGAATGCATTATTGGCCACATTTAAAGTCACACCAGACGAAGTTCCATTCCCTATAATTAAATTTCCATTAATAGTAATGTTAGCTGTTGGAGTGAATGAAGCTGTATAATGAATTCCACCTATGGTGCCTGAATAAATATATAGGTTTCCGTAGCTTGGTAGAAAGGCAATAGTTTGGTTGCCATCAGATTGATAGATGATTGTACTACTTGCGTTAATAGTGTAGTTTGTGAAAACAGGGCAGCTAATAACAGTGTTAGATGTAGGTGTTCCTAATATAAGTGTGGTGTTTGCGCCCAATGTTAACCTGTTTGCACTTCCAGTAATTTGGTTTGTACCACAATTTACAACGCCTGTTGTAACAGTCATATTATTGCCTACTGTAATAGGTTGTGTCAGTTTTATGGTGTCATTAACACCTTGGTTATTTATAGTTAGTGCCCAGAAAGATACTGGCGCAGTTCCGCCAATAGTTTGGTTCTGGTTTTGTACAGCAGTTGCCTGGAAAGTAGTAGTACCACCTGTTGGTGCAGTATATGTACCATTATTGGTCAGGTTTCCGTTGATGTTAAAGTTACTTCCTCCTAAGGTAAATGTACCGTTATTCAGTAAATTTCCAGTTATGTTTAACGTACCACCTGTTAATGTCCAGGTTGAACCTGCACTTACTGTAGCTGAGCCTCCAATTGTATAAGTGCCACCGGTTGATAATATACAATTGGTTATTGTAAGATTATTATTTACAATTTCAGCGTGGTTGGAGGTAATGGTATTGGTATTCGCATCAGCTGTAAGATTATAAAATGTAGTTGTCTGTATACCGCCACCATTAGTAATTGTTATAGGACCGTTAATACCGCCACCCAAGTCAACCGTTCCTGTTTCAGCATTAAATCCAAGTGCACCTGAAACTGTTGTGCTTGTTGAGCTATTATTAAAGGTCTTTTCTATAGTCACCTGGTAATTAGATGCCGATACGTCAAGAACACCCGCTGTAAGTGTTAATGTGTTAGTAACAGTAATTGCACTTCCTAATGTTACTGTATATGCAGACACACCTGTGTTATTAATATTAAGGTTATAGAAGGTAGATGGAGATGTTCCTCCCAGCACCTGGTTAGCAGTCCCGGCCATTTTTAATGTTCCGGTTCCCCAGGTGAATACTCCACCATTATTATAAAAACCACCCGAATCGATTAGGGTACCGGTTGTGAATGTAACTGTTCCCGCATTAGTAAGTCCTGTAACTGAAGAACGTATCATCAACGTTTGTCCCGCGCCATTTAATATACCACCTGTTTGCACGTAAACTGCATATACCGTTGTAGGCCCCCCGGCCAGGTTAACAGTAAAAGTATTTGGAATAACCGCACTGTCATTGAGACCCGGCACAACTCCACCCAACCATGTACCTACTGCATTCCAGTTACCATTTGCTTTTGCTACAATAGTATTAGCCATACTGTTCATTGCAAACAGCAATGAAAAACCAAGAATAATTCTTTTAAGTGTAATCATTTTTCTCATGTTTATGTATTATATATTTTAACGGTATTAATTAGCAAAAGGCGTGGCTGCACTATTTTTATTAGTGTAACCAGGTTTATTAAATGTATATACTTCCCTCAAAGTCAATTCAACGCGAAGATACAATTTATTTTTGACGCTTTTTGCTGATAATTATCATATTTGTGATAATTAACATTGCCTTAATAGGGTATTGATATTCAATGTGTTGTTGAGTGTAGCCTGACTTAAGAGATGTCAACAATTGTTCATATATACGGAGTGTAAATCACACATTTTATAGCCAAAAGTTATATTACCTCACTAAACATCTGTTTTTCAGAAGTATTTCTTAATAAATATACATCAAACGCCATGCAGGGCTTGTAAAATATTGTATTTATCAATGAAACCCCAATTTTAAAACCTGAGATTGTTGAAAAGTAGAATAAGTTACTCTTGTACTTATTAAATATTACCTTCAAATTTGTTCCATAATTCCGACGCAAGTTTTTATATGTGCTATCGTCAAATAGATTCATAATCCCCTAAACAAAACACAAACAAAAAAATCATGAAAAAAATCAACCAAGTACTATTAATTGGTGGCTTTTCGATTTTAGCCATCGGGCTTTCTGCGAAAAACTTACCTGGTCGTTTACATTCAAAATTACATCAGGTAAAAGCCGTTTCTCCAAAAAAATTCATTGAAAAGGGCATTACTCAGAAAAAAGCCACCGCAGTAACAACTGCAACCGTGCAGTACCCTGAAACTGATATGCCACTTCAGGCATCTTATTCCTTGACAAACGGATGGAACATTGAATATATTAACCGCATGTGGACCATACAGGATACCGGATCGGGAACTACTGAAAACTTCGATCTGTCACATTATGCAACTGTGGCATTTGATACTATACTTGATGTATATACTACTACCGCATACTCGGCTGCAGCAGGTTCACTTACCATTGATACGCTTATAGCACCTGTGTTGTATAAAAATACTTCAGGAACAAATGATACAGTTGAATTTATTATTACCAACGTCTTGCCTAACGGATACCCGGGCACTACTGTATTATATACCGACACTGTTGTATTGAATAAAGGGATGAATCTACCAGGTAGGAACCTTGATACAATTTATCAGTTGGGAGTGCTTCCTAACTTTAATATTGCAAGCGGTACCAAGTTTGCTGTAACACTTCAATTTTCCGGCTCAAAGGCTGATACTTTTGCATTTTGTTATGCATTCCCTACTGCAACCTGTGCCAGTTCAGGAAGTGCTTATGCAAATACTTTTACTTATATAGGTTATCCTTTAGGCCCAAATCCTGCTTGTAATAGTTACGTTACCGGTTGGGAATATTATGAATACCCCAACTTTGCTCCAACCACATGGCCTGATTCACATGGCAACCAGCAAGGCAGTTTAAGTGTTGTTTCCGGTGCAGGAGCATTTGATAATGATGAATGGAATTTATGTGGTGTTGATACTGAATACTTTTACTGGCAGGACATTGCAATATATGCAAGTGTGTCGTTTACTGATGTTACCGGTATAAACACAATTTATGATAATGGGTTCTCAATTTCTCAAAACTCTCCGAACCCTTTTAATAAAACAAGTCAAATCAACTATAATCTCACTAAGCCTTCTGACATTATCTTTACTGTTAATGATATTACAGGCAGAGAACTTGTAAATAACAAGTATACCCTAGTATCGCCCGGTAAGCACCAGATAACCCTTGATGCAAAAAAATTCAAGGCCGGTGTTTATTTCTATTCCTTCAATATTAATGGTAGAACTGAAACCAGGAAAATGGTTATAGAATAAAGCTCTTTATTACCAATAAATGAAAAGGAGCCTAATCAGCTCCTTTTTTATTTTACCTAAACGGTTATTTATGAAATGTTGGTAAAATCATTTATTGTATTGGCCGTAATATTGTAATTTAGCGCCACAATATTATTGATATGAAATTTGTAGCTGAAATAGATGTAATGCCTTTGAAGGCATTGTTAGACCCGCAAGGCAGAGCCGTAACAGGTGTACTTAAAAACATTGGCCTTGGTGAACTTGCAAACGTGCGTGTTGGTAAACATATTACCGTTGAGGTTGATGCAACATCTGAAGATATAGCTAAAGCAAAAATAGAGGAAGCTTGTAAAAAGCTATTGGCTAACCCTATCATGGAAAGCTTTCACTATACATTGAAAGCTAACTAGTTTTATTGATTAGTATCTACCCTTGTTACTTTAATTACCCCATCTACTTTTTCAAGCTTTTTCATTAAGCTTGTCAGGTGCGCGGTATCGTGCACAAACACCATAATGTTACCTTCAAAAGTACCGTCATTGGTATCGAAACTAATGTACCGCATATTTACGTTTAGTTCATTTGATATGATCTGTGTTACACCATTTACTATACCAAGCTTATCGATACCTATTACCTTAATACCTGCAAGGAATGAAATAAGTTTCTGACTTGTCCATTTTGCCTTTACAATTCTATAGGCATAGTTCGACATAAGCTCTATAGCATTAGGGCAGTTCACACGGTGTATCTTAATTCCTTCATGTATGGTAATGAATCCAAAGACGTCATCGCCGGGAATCGGGCTGCAGCATGGTGATAATTTATATTCTAGGTTATCGAGGTTATCACCAATAACCAGGAAATCAGACTTACCGCGTTTGTTAGATACAAGCTGTTCAAGGGTTTGAGTAGGCGCCTGTGGTTCAATCTTCTGATCTTTTACTTTAACAAATTCCTTGAGTTCTTTATTGGTAATATTACCGATAGCTATACGATAAAACACTTCGTTGGAATCAGGCAACTTAAGGAATGAAGTAAGGCGTTTTACTGATGTATCATTGAATTCAATCTTCAAATGATGCATCTTCTTCTTCAGTTCTTCTCTTCCCGTATCAACTTGTTTCGTTCTTTCTTCCTTCAGAAATTCCTTGATCCGCGATTTTGCTTTTGCTGTAACCACAAAGTTCATCCAGTCGAGCTTTGGTGTTTGCTTATTCGATGTAAGCAGTTCCACCTGGTCGCCACTATTAAGCTTATGGCTTAAAGGAACAAGCTTATGATTAACCTTAGCACCAATACACTTTGCCCCTATCTCAGAATGCACATCGAACGCAAAGTCGAGTGCAGTTGAGTTTACCGGCATTGATCGCATTTCTCCTTTAGGAGTAAATACAAATATTTCATCTGCAAAAAGATTCAGTTTAAAATCATCAATAAAATCAAGCGCATTGCTATCAGGGTTTGATAATGACTCACGGATCTTACGTAACCATTCTTCAAGTGGGTCTTCTACATGGCCCTGGCCTTGTTTATATTTCCAGTGTGCAGCATAACCCTTTTCCGCCACTTCATTCATACGTTCACTGCGTACCTGAACTTCCACCCATTGTCCGTTAGGACCCATTACAGTTGTGTGCAAGGCTTCATATCCATTAGCCTTGGGAGTAGATACCCAATCGCGCAACCTGTCTGGATTCGGATAATAAAAATCTGTAACAATTGAATATACCCTCCAGCAATCTGCCTTTTCTTGTTCAGGTGGCGTATCTATAATAATACGAATAGCGAATATGTCATACACCTCTTCAAACGGAACACTCTTGGTCTTCATCTTATGCCATATAGAGTATACAGACTTTGGTCTTCCGAATATTCTGAACTTCAGTTTCTGTTCATGTAATACATCACGTAAAGGAACAATAAAGCGGTGTATATAACGGGCACGTTCTGCCTGCGTGTCTTTAAGTTTCTGATCAATATCATTATATATTTCAGGCTCAGTATATTTTAACCCCAAGTCTTCAAGCTCTGTTTTAATATTATTCAAGCCAAGGCGGTGAGCTAAGGGAGCATATAAGTAAAGCGTTTCAGAGGCAATCTTTAACTGCTTGGTCCTTTCCATTGACTCGAGCGTGCGCATATTATGAAGCCTGTCTGCTAGCTTTATCAATATAACCCTCACATCATCTGCCAGCGTAAGCAACATCTTACGGAAGTTCTCGGCCTGTAATGAAGATGATGCATCAAATACGCCAGAAATTTTGGTAAGGCCATCAATAATTGAGGCGACTTTTTTACCAAACATTCCCTCAATATCCTTAAGGGTAATGTCAGTATCTTCAACTACGTCATGCAACAGTGCACAGGCAATAGCAGTTGCACCAAGCCCTATCTCTTCCGCTGCTATACGTGCAACAGCTATAGGGTGATATATATATGGCTCTCCTGATTTACGGCGAGCATCCTTATGTGCTTCTACTGCAACGTTAAACGCTTTCCTGATAAGCTTCTTATCATCATCATCGAACTTGCGGCGAGATGAACGCAATAAACTGCGGTAGCGGTTCAGTATTTCTTTCTTCTCCTGTTCAAGATTAATTACAGGCGTTGTTGGTGTAGCAGCTTCCATATAGTAAAATACAGTATTCAGATTTGAGGATGTAAAATTACGCTTTTATCTGCTTAAAATGGATAAGTTTGTGCCGCTTTATAACTGAAATTTATGCAAAATGATCTACTGCTGAAAGCAGCAAGGGGTGAAGAAACAGAAAGAGTGCCGGTATGGCTTATGAGGCAGGCTGGTCGTATATTACCGGGCTACAGAAAGGTACGTGCTTCAGTTAAAGATTTTACTGAATTGGTAAAAACACCTGAATTGGCTTGCCAGGTAACCTTGGAACCTGTTCATGTACTGGGTGTTGATGCAGCAATCATTTTCTCTGATATATTAGTTATACCCGAAGCTATGGGCTTACCTTATCAAATGCTTGAAAGCAAAGGACCCTGGTTTGAGAAGACTATAAAAACAGCTAAAGACATTGAAGCTTTACACATAGGGAATACGGAAGATTGGGAGTATGTGGTAAATGCCTTAAAGCTTACCCGTAAGGAATTAGGTGATAAACTACCCTTACTTGGTTTTGCAGGAAGCCCCTGGACGATTTTTGCTTATATGACCGAAGGAAGTGGTTCTAAAACCTTCTCTGTAGCAAAGAAAATGATATTCAGTGAGCCGGAATTAGCACACAGTTTACTTGATAAAATTACCACTACTACAATCCGTTACCTTAAAGACCAGGTTAAAGCAGGTGCCGACCTGGTTCAGATATTTGATTCATGGGGTGGAATACTAGGGCATGATACATACTATGAATTCTCTCTCAAATATATAGCCCGTATTGTAGATGAACTCAGCCCTCTTGTGCCTGTTACTGCATTCCCCAAAGGGGCCTATTTTGCCAGTGAGCAGTTAGCCAAGCTCAATTGCAGAGTTATAGGGCTCGATTGGGCTATTAACGCAGCAGATGCGCGCAAAACATTTGGAAATAAAACCCTTCAGGGTAACATGGATCCTTGCCTGCTTTACGCCAACGAAACTTCTATCCGCAAAGCAACTCACAACATGATCCAATCATTCGGAACCCGCAACTATATAGCCAATCTAGGTCATGGTGTCTATCCTGATACCCCTGTGGATCATGTAAAATGCTTTGTAGATGCTGTTAAGGAATATAAAGCACAATAACTGAGCCATTTAACCGTTTAAGGGTAGCCTCAATGCGTTATTTTTCGTAACTTCGTTTATTATTCAGTATCCTATTGTTTAAGGTAAAACATATAATAAGTCTGTTTGTTGGGATTGTTAGCCTGTTGGCGAGCAATCAGTGTATTAATGCGCAACCAATAAGTGCACCAGTAATTCACTGCATTGCTATTGATTCAGCCGGCGCTGCAACCGTTACATGGACTATTCCTGCTGATACTAACAATAGCTTTGTTTCCTATAATATCTTCACATCTAAAACCAGGCCGGCTGGTTATACAAATAGTGCAAACGTTGCACCTGACAATCAAAATTCGACAACTATTACTTCAATTAACGCAAGTACTGTTCCTTATTATTTTTATGCTACAACTACTTCGGGTACTGTTTCAGCCTCGAGCGACACAGTAGAAAGTATTTTCCTGAGTGTTGCCAATGGTGGTGGGGTTGCTCTATTACACTGGACGCCCATGTGCACACCTAATCTTCCTACTTTCAATGGCTGGTATTATATTTATAGGGAGTATAAATATAAATGGACCTTGGTAGATTCCACAAAATTATTGAACTATTCAGATACAATCACGTACTGTAACGCAGTTTTAAACTATAAAATTGTGACCAATGATGCCTCGGGTTGCCAATCATCTTCAAATTGGTCAGGTGGTACTTTTCAGAATAATATTCCGCCGGTTATGCCTGTAATGGATTCAGTTAGTGTAGGTCCGACAGGAAATATTGAAATATCATGGTACCCTAGCCCTACTAAGGATGTAGTGGGATATTATATATACGAAAATATTAATAATGCATGGATTATAATTGATAGCGTGTATGGCATAAATACAACATCTTTTAATTTAACCGGAGCCTCTCCCGGTACGGGGTCATTAAGCTTCCGTATAGCAGGTTTCGATAGTTGCCATAACGTAAGTGCGGAAGATAATCCACAACATACTATTTATTTACAGCAAACGCCAGATAATTGTATACAAACTAACAAACTAAGTTGGAATAAATATGTTGATGCACCTCCTGTAACCGGCGGTGGCGGAGGTTATAATTTGTTTGAATATGAAATATATGTGAGTATTAATGGTGGCGCATACACGGTTTTAAAAATAAATCCGGCTGATTCAGTAACATATATTCAAACTGGCTTATCGACCAAAGAAACCCTTTGCTATTTTGTAGTGGCGGTAGATTCAGTACATCATAACATAACAGCTTCCTCCAACATAATATGTTACCAGGTTACTACTCCACCCGGCCCTAAATTTGATTATATGCGCTCTGCTACCGTAATTAATAATTCGACTCAAAACCAGGTAAACTGGTACGTTGATACTGGGGCAGGTATCCAGGAGTTCATTATTAAACGTTCAAATGAACCTGGCACCAAACAAGTTTATGTTGGTTCTATAAGCGCGGCTACCCACACCGTTTATTATAGCTTTACAGACCCTTCAGCTGATCCCAATACACAAAGCTATACCTATGTAGTCTATTCAGAGGATAGTTGTTCTATTATAACTGACTCGACGCAGATTGGGCAAACCATTTATCTTACTGCCTCTGGAGACAATAGTGGCACCAATACGCTCAATTGGAATGCTTACGGGGATTGGACAAATGGAGTTAATAAATATAATATTTTCAGAAATGAAGATGGTGGTGCATTTTCACTCATAAGTTCGGTTTCAGGATCAAGCACCAATTACACCGATAATGTCAGCGCTATTATAACAGGGCAAGGCATTTTCGGATATTATGTACAAGCAATGGAGCAACAACCTTCTACTTCTCCTTTAGCAGACACCAGCACTTCAAATATTGCCTACGCTTATCAGGATCCAAGAATGTATATTCCCAATGCCTTTGACCCAAAAGGAGTAAATAAGGTATTCAGGCCAGTTACTGTATTTGTTGATCTGCAGAACTACGACTTCACCATTTACGACCGTTGGGGGCAACTATTATTTGAAACAACAGATCCTACTCAGGGTTGGGATGGTACCTTTCATGGCCCTCTTGTTCAGGAAGGTGTGTATATATACCATATTCAATATACATCGGGTAAAGGAGAGTATTTCAACCAGCGAGGCTGGGTGATGATGCTTAAATAGTCAATATTATGCCTGTAATAAAGTTTGTAACAGAGATTGGTGCTCCTGTAACAAGATGTTTTGATCTGGCACGAAGCATTGATTTTCATGTAAAAACAGCTGCTTCTACAAAAGAAGAAGCCATAGCAGGCAGAACAAGTGGCCTGATCAACCTAAATGAAGTTGTAACCTTTAGGGCTAGGCATTTTGGGATCAGGCAACAACTTACTTCTAAAATAACCGACTATAGCTATCCTCAGCGTTTTACGGATGAAATGCAGAAAGGAGCATTCAAAAGCCTAAAGCATATACATCTCTTCCAAGAGAAAGGTACGTTAACAACAATGGAAGACATTTTCAATTATGAAGTGCCATATGGAATTATCGGGTACCTATTTGATAAGGTGGTATTACGTAATTACATGCATAAATTCTTAGTAAACAGGAATACCCTGTTAAAGGAAGCGCTTGAAAGTGAGGATTGGAAGAATTACTTGATCAATACAGTCTGAGTAGCGTTTCCGCCAATTTGCAACTGTATAAGGCCTGTACCTGTCATAGCACCTTTGGATGCCTTTATATCAAATATTGCAGGGTTCGGGAAAGAAAACTGAACATGTCCGCTATTATCAGTAGTACCTGTTGCCTGTACTTGCCCAGGAGGGTTTATATTGGCATATAGCTTAACAGTAGCACCTGCCACAGGCGTTTGAATTCCACTGAAACCGGTAGTATCAACAATAAGAATATCTACCGTGCAGGTTGTATTTTTATTACATGAAACCTGTGTTCCGCACAGCATAACAAATAACAAAAATGCTATTGAGAAAAATGAATAAGTAATTATTTTCTTCATGAAAAGCTAAAATCGTTTACTTTTACGTTTCACAAAAATAAACAAATTTTCGAATGTTTAAAAAAATTCTGTTCGGATTTATAATATTGGGAATATCTTCATGTGGTATGTCTCAGGGAGAAAAGGCTAAAGATGTGGAGACAAAGGTCAAAATACGCACTACAATGGGCGATATTGTGGTAAAACTCTATAATCAGACTCCCCAAACAAGGGATAATTTCATAAAACTGGTTAATCAGAAATTTTATGACAGTACGCTTTTTCATAGGGTAATTGAGACTTTTATGATACAAGGGGGCGATCCTAACTCAAAAAAGGCTTCGTCTGGCGTAATGCTTGGCAACGGCGATGTTGGATATACTGTGCCTGCAGAAATTGTTCCGGGCTTATTTCATAAGAAAGGGGCATTAGCTACTGCCCGCCAGGGAGACCAGGTTAATCCTTCTAAAGCTTCTTCAGGCTGCCAGTTTTATATTGTGCAGGGAAAGAAATTCAGGAGTGGTGAGCTTGATACGATGGAAGAACGCGCCAATTTTGGTATTAAGCAGCAGATCTTTACAAAGATAATAAGTAGGCCTGAAAATGTCGAGCTGAAGAAAAAATTTATACGATACCAAAATGAAAGCGCAATTGACAGCTTGCAGGCTTTGACAAAAACCATAGAGCCTGAGATTGATGCTATGTATGATAAATCAGACAAATTTAAGTTCACACCTGAAGAAAGGACAGCATATACAACAGTAGGTGGTACACCACAATTAGATAATAATTATACTGTTTTTGGTGAAGTAATTGAAGGCCTTGACATAGTAGATAAGATTGCTGGTGTAAAGACTGATCAAACTGACAGGCCATTAACAGATGTCAGAATTCTGAGCACCGAAATTGTAAAGTAATTGAT